>Ga0316190_10000639_pt1 | contig 24517 bp, 26 predicted proteins | sample Eddworburrow2_MG_FD_204929 | JGI IMG/M metagenome (GOLD analysis project Ga0316190, IMG submission 204929) | Coastal sediment microbial communities from Maine, United States - Eddy worm burrow 2 | ecosystem: Environmental > Aquatic > Marine > Coastal > Sediment | place: USA: Maine | collected... | reverse complement strand
TTCAATCCTAGATCACGCTAGAGAAAAATTTATTGTAGAGAACGACACTTATTCGTTATGCCCAGAATCGAAATACATTAAGCAGTCATTAAAAGTTTTAGAAGATGAAATCTTTTATCAGCACGTTAGAAATTGGGATGTTTACGCAGAGTATTTGAATGAAATTTTACAAGTTGAAAGAGATTATGGGATTGCCGAAAAAGATTTAAAGAAATGGCACTCATTATTACAGCAATATTTTCAACAGCAGCCCGATAATGATGCTGTTAGAAATATTACGCTTGGTATTGGATTTACAGAAAAAGTAGCTGATGAAATTAATCAGAATATTGCTGTTTTGAGAACCAATAAAAAAATCATTGATATTATAAAAAATTTATACAAAAATTTTGATTCGCTGATAACGTAACTGAAAAATACAACACATAACAAGGTATAAGCGGTTTCATTCAGTCGTTTCACTCCTTCATTGCACCCATATTTGCTTGCTCTCTTAGCTGGTGGTAGTATTATACCAGCCCGTTCGCAAGCAAACATCGCTTATACCAAACGTTATGTGTAATTTTTTGGACGGAAATTTTCGAATGTTTTTTAAATACATGCTAATCTAATTACAGTATGTTAATTCAATTTTTACAAAAAAATAAGTTTTTTAGAAAAATTATTTACAAAGCTGGAGATGCAAGAGCCAAAGATATGATTAAAAGAATCCGGTCTTTTCTTGATAAAAAGGATTTGATATTAGATATTGGCTCTGGCACTTGCAATGTTTGTGAAATATTATCCAATAAAGGATATAAAATTACTCCATTGGATGTTGAAAATTTAAGCTTTGTAAATAATTTGAAGCCAGTTATCTATGATGGAAACAGAATTCCGTTCAATGATGATAAATTTGATAAAGCATTAATTTTGACTGTTTTGCATCACACTCCTAAACCAGAAAATATTTTACAAGAAGCAAAACGTGTTTCAAAACAAATCATCATTATAGAAGATGTTTACAGCAACTGGCTTCATAAATATGTAACTTATTTTTTTGATAGCTTGCTGAATTTAGAATTCATCGGTCATCCGCATACCAACAAAAGTGATAAGCAATGGAAAAAAACATTCGAAAATCTTGGGCTGAAACTTATCGATGTAAAATATAATCATTCATTCTTAGTTTTGAAGCATGCAACATATTATCTCGAGAAATAAATTTCCGTCCAAAAAACTCTGCGGATTTCTTTCAGAAATCCTTGCCACGCTGCGCTCTAGCTTCACTATGTTACGCTCGGGACACATAACAAGGGATATACGGTTCAGCCCTCGGCTCGGGCTTCACCCAAATTTTTCTTCCACTTCGTTCCAGAAAAACTTCGTATATCCCTAACGTTATATGAAATAAATTTATTTTTTATTTATCAATAATTAGGAATAATCGCAATAATATCTATTGCACTCGCAAGACAACGTCGGTTTTGGATTTTAGTTTTTGGCTTAGGAACTCTTGTTCACTCCAAGTAAACTTCTCATATCCTTAAACGTTATATGATAGTGTTTTTAACCCGCCATTTTGGTGGGTTTTTTTTGTGTCACTAAAACTATCAACAAATACATTCTTTTAAAAAAAATACTCCAATCAAATTTTAGAAGCGACTTATCAAAAATAAAAAAATCTTTATAGGATAATTAGAAAATATGATTTTTCTAAAAATAATATCATCCATTTTTTATGGGGGTGTATTTGAAGTGGGTGGTGTTAATTGATTTTAATATGGGTGATTCTATTTAGCCCCTGGATGTCTTTATGAACTTTCATTAAAGCTTTTGGAAAAAGATTTAATGAGTGGTTACGAATAGGTGTAGTTTGGTTTGGTGAGTGTTCAATAAAAATATGAAAATCAAAAGTTGGTAGTTGGAAATACTCTTTTACTTGGGTCATAAGTTTTCTAATTAAAACCAAGCCATCCTCTCCTCCATATAAAGCTAAATTTGGTTCTTGTTTTATAGAACAATCTTTTTCATTTGGTTTAAGGTAAGGCAGATTCGCGGTAATGATAAAATTATTTATTCCTTTTTTTGTTTTATTTATTAATTGGTAGGCTGGTTCTAGTAGATTTCCGTGTAGAAAAGTAATGTTGTCTTTGATTTGATGAGTTTTGGCGTTTTGTTCTGCGACTTTTAACGCTTTTGTAGAAATATCAGTAGCAAAAAAGGTATGATTTATTAAGTATTTAGTATTGAGAGATTTTAATATGCTAATTGGAATACAACCAGAGCCGGTACCAATATCAATGAAAATACTCTGTGGTTTACTATTTGTGTTTGAGTACGTGGTAAGTTTATTATTAATTACTTCTATTACTAGATCTACAATTTGTTCTGTCTCGGGACGGGGTATGAGGACGTCTTTATTTGTACAGAAGTTTAGGTTGTAGAATTCTTTATAGCCTATAATATAGGCTATTGGTTCACCTTTGGCACGGCGAGATAGTTTTTGTTTTAAATTTACAATAGCACTGTTAGGAACATTTATATCTAAATGAGAGTACAGGTAAGACTTATTAAGGTTTGAATTACCTGAAAGAGTGTTTAGTAATAAAACCTCAGTATCTAGCTGAGGTGTTGGGGAGGTATTTTGTAAGAGTTGGGACCCTTCGGTTATGGTGTCTTTGATGGTCATGCTATTACTTTTTTGAGAGTGCTTATTATGTCGTCTATGTGTCCGTCTAGAATAGAGGGGATACTATGCCATGATTCTTTGATACGATGATCTGTTACTCTGTCTTGAGGAAAATTATAGGTGCGTATTTTTTCACTACGATCACCTGAGCCGATTTGTGATTTTCTTAGATCTCCCTCTTCTTTGGATCTTTTCTCGTCTTCTAAATCTTGAAGTTTTGCTCGAAGGATACGAAAGGCTTTGTCCCTGTTTTGTAATTGTGATTTTTCATCTTGGCAAGAGATGACAATACCACTAGGTAAGTGAGTTAAGCGTACAGCCGAGTCTGTGGTGTTTACACTCTGACCACCTGGTCCTGACGACCTAAAAACATCTATTTTAATATCTTCTTGTTTAATTTCTATATCTACTTCTTCAACCACTGGTAGTACCGCTACTGTTGCTGTAGAGGTATGGATACGTCCTGATTTTTCTGTCTCAGGAATGCGTTGTACACGGTGGACACCTGACTCGTATTTTAGTTCTTCAAAGACGTTAGAGCCAGTGATTTCAAAAGTAATTTCTTTAAAACCTCCGATACCTATTTGACTTACGGAAAGTAAACCGATCCTCCAACCTAGTTTTTCAGCAAAACGTGAGTACATACGAAACAGATCTCCTGCAAAAAGTGCAGCTTCGTCTCCACCCGTTCCAGCTCGTATTTCAACTATACAGTCTTTAGAGTTTCTTGGGTCTTTTGGTCTAAGTAAATCTGAAAGTTCTACCTTTAAGTTTGTTAACTGAGTTTTATTATTTGATAGTTCTTCTTCTGCAAGGTTTTTGATATTCTCGTCTTGTTCATTCTTTGTAAGATATTCATTTTCTTCAGTAGACTTAGCCAGAGCTTCTATTTTTTTAATTTTTTCTACTATTAATTTAAGTTCACTATATTCTTGTGAAATAGTTTTTAGTTTTTGAGGGTCAGAAGTGATAGTAGGGTCAGAGAGTTTTTGCTCTAATACATAGAATTTATCTAATTTTTCCTTATGTTCTGGTAGCATATATGACGTATAGTTTATTATATATTTTTATATTCAAAAATCCTGCTCTAAATATAGCATTAGACAGGATTTTTGAGTATAAGTAAATTATTAAGAGTCTTTATTTTCTTCAGTTTTCTTTGGATTTTCATTTTCAACCTTCGGTTTTTGAGATTTACTTTCAGTCTTAATTTTTTTACTACCAAGTTTTTTAACATCTGGTTTTTTACGTACCGCAACTTTGGTATCACGTTTGACTTTAAGGGCTGCTTTTTTGATTGATTTACCTTTACGTTCTTTAGATACTGTTTCCTTCTTAGAAACTTTAGTTTCAAATTTTTCGACACGTTTGGCAATATCAACAAGCTTTTGTTTGCCTGTATAAAAAGGATGACATTTTGAGCAAACGTCTGTATGAATTTCTTGTAAGGTAGAACCGATTTCAAAAGCATTATCACACGAGCAAGTTACTTTAGAGCTAGTATAGTATTCTGGATGGATATTTTTTTTCATAGTTTTTTAGGTTGTTAAGCTTTCTGTACTATACACATATAATCTTGATTTGACAAGGGGATATTTAATTATACGACATTATTTGGTTATAAAGTATAAAAAAATTATTTTATCTTAAATGATAGTATAGTGTTGGTGATATAATTAGATTATATACCTTTATTATAGAATTCTTTATTAGAATTAAGGGTATCATGTCATTTGTTTTTTCTATAATATAGATGGGGGTATTTATTGGTACTTGATAGTGTGTTTAACGTATATTTTAAGGTATAAACTGTTAATGTTATGGTGATTACTGAGATATTTGTTGATTTTATTAAGATTTTGATGTTTTTATATCTTTATAGTGTAAAAGTTCTTAATAATTTCATTGTATCGTATTTAATACGGTGAAAAACATCTTTAATTCTAAGTCAACCGCATATTAAGAACAAAGACCTCATAAGGGGTTAGAGGTTGACAAAAAGTTGATATAGTGATATTCTTCGGTGTCAGTTTAGTATAACTAATTATATTATTATTTTATTAAAAAAAAGCTTTTTATAAGCCTTATTAATTAACCACTTAAAGGTATATGCATATGATTAATCTTATTTATAAAAAAAATCATCTTGTGAGACTTATTTCATCTAGTCTCAGTAGATTCAATGAGTTATTGAGTCAAAAACAGTCGAAAAAAGTTTTATTTAGCTTTATCGTTTTATCCGCACTTTTAGCTGGTTCTGGTTTAGTTTTGGCTACAAGCGGAAATGTTATTACTAAGAATTTTTCTGAGAAGGTGTGTAATGAACATCATATTTGTTTGCGTGAGGAACTTGATGTTGTAGAGATAGACATTCCTGAGGCAGGTGACTATAAGGTACTTTCAGATATTCATTTAGATTCTATCGATGAACAGTTAGATGAAAGTTTTTATTTAACGTTTACTACTAGTGATGGTAACTCAACTGTTACTCCAAATGATCCAAATGCTGGACAGTATTATGTTGTAGAAGATGTTGCGGGTCAGGAATATAATTTAGGTGTTTATTCTGGGGTATATACGTTTCCAGTTGGTAAGGTTTCTTTGAATTTACACCATTATGGTAATATCTGGGATGATTATCCTGAATTTATAAATGATGTTGATAAGGACGGTCCAGAAAGTGTTACGGTCAATTCTGTTACTTTAAAGCCTTTAACTCTACCTAACCCTTGTCAAAATAATAGTGCTCCCAAGCCATCAATTAATCCAATTAATGAGACTATTAATTTGGGTGAAAATATTACTTTCTCTGGAGCTGGTTCTACTGATAGCGACAGTGATATCTTGAGCTATCTTTGGAAAGTTGATGGTCAAAAGTTGGGTACGGGTGAGAGCTTTGTTTATGAAGCTACTAATGATGGTCAGTATACTGTAGAGCTATATGTAAGTGATTCATGCACTACAGCTAGTATTTCTACTCAACTTTGGGTTGAAGTACCAGATCAGTGTAATATGTCCCTTACTAAGATTGATAGTGTAGACCAAATAGGACCAGGTGGTCAGATTGTTTATGGTATACACCTAAAGAATATGGGTGATACATACTGTACTGGTAATGGTGTTTTACTTAAAGAGTATTACGATTCTAAAACTAGTTTTGTAAGTTCAGTTCCAGCTCCTTCAAGTGGAGATAGAATGTGGAACTTGGGTGAAGTAGCTCCAGGCGGTGAGCGTGAAGTTCAAGTAACAGTTGAAGTTTCGGGTGATGTTAAAGATGGTGATAATATACACAATAAAGTTTGTGCTTGGGCAGAACAGTTTGGATCTATGTCAGATCCGAGTATTTGGATATGTGATGAAGAAGATACTCCTGTTGTTATAGATCAGTGTCTTAATAATCATGCTCCAGTTTCTATCATTGATCCACAAAATTCTACGATAACTGTGGGTGAAACTATTGTATTTAGAAGTTTGAGTCAGGATGATGATAACGATTCATTAACTTATTTCTGGTCTGTAAATGAATTAGGTGTTTCGGACGATGGTGAATCAACTTTTGATTTTACTCCTTCTGAAACTGGTGACTATGTTGTATCTCTTAAGGTAAATGATGGTTGTTCGTGGGATGTATCTCGAACCACTGTGCATGTGGTGGAGGAAACTTTTTGTTCGCTAAAGATGACTAAAGAGGCGAATGTTAGTGAGGTTTTACCTGGAGATCAAATTACTTATACTTTAACTGTTGAAAATAGTGGTACGGCTGTTTGTGCTAATGATAGTGTTAAACTTAAAGAGTTTTACGATCCTCAAATTAATTTCGTAAGTTCAGAGCCAGTTGGTTCTGTCTATAAAGATAATGCATGGGACTTGGGTGCAATGGCTCCAGGTGAAATAAGTGTTGTAAATGTAGTAGTTGATGTTTCACAGGACGCTCAAGGTGGAGATATAATTCATAATAAAGCTTGTACCTGGGTATCAGAATTTGGTGATGCTGATGATTTAGATAATTGGATTTGTGATTCTAAGGATGTTTCTGTTGTTACACCACAATGTGTGGGTACTTCAGCTCCAGAGGCGGTGATAAGTCCTGAAAGTCATAGTGTGTTTCTTGGTGAGTCAGTAAGTTTTTCTAGTGAGGGAACATCAGATGCTGATGGTGATACTTTATTTTTTACATGGGAAATCTTTAGTGTAACTTCTGATTTCTTGCAAACGGGTACTGGGGAAACTTTTGATATTACTCCAGATGAGACTGGACAATATCATGTAACTCTTACTGTAACAGAAGAGGGTGAGTGTGATGAGACGACCGTGACTACTATTCTTACTGTTAAGGAATTGGTTTCTGATCAGTGTTTGGGAAACAATCTTCCTGTAGCTGTTATTAACCCACAGTCTGCTAGTGTTGTGAGTGGAGGGGTGGCAGAATTTACAGCTGTTAATTCTAGTGATGTTGATGGTGATGAATTAAGCTATGTTTGGTTTGAAGATGGTGTAGAGAAACATAGTGATGAAATATTTACTCCTGATTCAAGTCAGGTTGGTGATCATATTATTCGTCTTGTAGTATCAGACAAGAAACAAGACGGATCTATTTGTGGTAGTGATGAGGCAGAGGTTATATTTACTGTTACTTCAGGTGGTGGTGGTAGTTGTCCTGGAGGCGTACCTGTACCTGTTACTAGTGGTGACATATCTATTAATCTAGGTGACTTAGCTACAGTTGATGCTTCATCTTCGATTGATAATTTAGGACGTCCGTTGACATATTTCTGGTCTATTCCAAACTTGGGTCTAGATAGTGAAGATTCTGTCTTTACTTTTAAGCCAGATGTTATTGGTACATTCGCCGCACAGGTAATCGTACGTAATGAGTGTGGTCAATCTGTAGATTCAGTACACGTTACCGTAGAACCTTTGGTTCCAACTATTTACGGTGGAGACCCAGACCCAATTCCAGACCCTCCTGTTATTTACGGTGGAGACCCAGACCCAATTCCAGATCCAACTCCAACTCCAACTCCAACTCCTAAGAAGCCAACTATAATTCCTCCTACTGTCAAAGGTGTAAGTGATTTCATTCCTCCTACTGTCAAAGGTGTAAGTGACTTTGTTCCTCCTGTGACGTCCCCACGCGCTGGTTCACCTATTGCTATGAGTGTGGCTAGTATGGGTCTTTTGGGTGGAGCTGTTAGTGGTGGAGCTACTTTCTTGGGCATGACCTTACGTAAGCGTCGTCGTAACGCATTAGGTAGTAAGCGTCGTCATACGGTCAAACGTCGTTCTTCACTTACTTTATAACCTATTATTGAGGATAAGGTGCTATAATATATTTAGTTTGTAGAGTCATTAAGTGTTAGTTTTTTATTCTAAGAGACAGTCTTAATTTTTTAACCCATGCCGATTAATAATTTACAGTCCACTTCTCCTGTTACACCTGATATAACTAAGTCTAATCAATTATCTTATTCCGAACATGAGTCTCAAGATGAAGATGATAAGACAGGGTCTTCGAGACGTATTATCTTGAGTTCGTTGTTATCTGCTATGGCTATTTCTGGTTGGTTAGTGGCTGGGTTAATGGTTGTGAAGAACAAGAAACCTCCATTAGATTTTCCAATAGAAAATACGGTTATTACTACCACAGATAATACGTCCGTTCGAGATCCTGAAGTACAAGTAAGGGTTAAAGTTGTAGATTCATCTATTCTTGATACTGATGGTGATGGTTTACTTGATCGGATTGAAGAGAGATTGGGTACACATATTGGAGATCCTGACTCTGATTTTGACGGGTTTAGCGATGGTGTTGAGTTTAAAAATGGCTTTGATCCTACAGGTACAGGTCGTCCAGACATTAGAGTTATTGTAGACCGTATTGGAGTAAATGCTCCAGTGATTCTTAGTGAATCACGTGAAGAGGAAGATATTCAGAAGCATTTACAAAACGGTGCAATTCACTATCCAGGTACATCTATGCCAGGTAATTCTGGTAACATTTACATTACGGGGCATTCTTCAGATTTTGTTTGGGCTAAGGGTGAGTATAAGACTCTTTTTTCTAGACTTGGTGAGGTAGAAGTAAATGATATTATTAAGGTTGTTTATACTTTTAATAATGGAAATCAGGTAGATTTTATCTATCAGATATATAATATTCAGGTGGTTGCGGTAGATGATCCTCGTCTTTTTCAGCCTGAGCCATCGTCCGTCTTAACTCTTGTTACGTCCTGGCCAGTTGGTTCTACAAAAGAACGTTTTATGGTTAAGGCTAGACTTGCTAATTAATATTTTAAGATAGGTGATAATAGAGTAGGTATAAAAACACCCCGGTACATTACCGGGGTGTTTTTTATTTAAAATGTGTTAAAATGGGCGTATGAAATGTATACTTAAAAAAGTAAGTAGTACTAAGGGTTTTTCTCTTCTAGAGGTATTAATAGTCATTGGTATTGTTACAGCTTTAATGGGCATTGCTTTTTTTGTATATTCAGGCACAGGACAAAGGGCTCGAGATCACAAACGTATATCAGATTTGGATACTCTGAACCGTTATTTACAAGGTGCTGGTCATGATGTTGTAAAATATTTACCAAATGGTATTCCTATAGAAGGTGATCTAAAAGAGTTAATTGACGAAGCAGAAACACATATTGGTATTAATTTATTTCGTCAAAACCCTAAGGATCCTTTAGCTGATTTGAATAAATCTGGATATAGATATATTTTAGGTGAGAATAATATCGTGGTATACACCAATCTTGAAGATTTTTATAGTGAGGTTGACCTTAGTTTCAGTCAACCTATGCTAGGTGGTGCTGCTGGTACTTTTCAAGGTGGGGGTAACTATGCGGCTGGGTGGAATAATACAGACAAGTATTATCAAGTGAGTAATTGATAATTACAACTAAAGTCATCTTCATGAACGGTGTGTTTGGCATTGATAAAGTAATCATTTCAATTCTATATTCATTATTCATTATAAAATTGTTTTAGATTATACGAAGTGATAGGTGAGGGGGTTGTAAAGGTTGTTAAATATTAATTTTCCGTTAATCGAATAAGTATCTATTAAAACAGTTTTATAAAAGGATTATTTTTGTTTGCAGAAATGTTTTTTTTTGGAGTAAAATTTTAATAGTATGAGTAAATTTAAAAAAATTAAAGTAGTATCAATTTTAGTTATATTTATCTTGTTATTTGTACCAATGCCTGCTTGGATGGTCAGGAGATGAAGAGTATCATAGATAATGATTATACACTTGGTATCCAGCAGGGGGTACGTGGTACTCCGGCTTTAAGAATAGTTAATTATACTTCTGGTCGTAGCCATACTTTACCAGGTGCGGTTCCTTAGTTGGAGGGTAAGATTCTTCTTCAAGTCGAGTCGCGCGGTGAAGCTTGGTATATTCATGAGGGCAAGAGATATTATATGAAAAATGGACAACAAGCTTATGAAATAATGCGTTTTCTGTTGCTCGGTATTACTAATAGTGATTTACGTCAAATTCCAGTCGGAGAGATTAAATGATTTATTTCATTATATTCTTTGAGTAAATAAAACAATGTCATATTATAAAATTATTGATAATTAACAGTTAGGCGACATATTTTTGAAAAATTTGTTTTTAAAATGTTTTTGGTGGGCTTTAAGAAATATGGAATTTGATTTTTTAAATTTTAAAGAGGGGGGTAAAAGGTGTTTCCTCCGCTATCGCTCCGAAAACGATTTATTTATAAATTGAATTAACAAGAGAAATACTTATATAATAGAAATAACTTTTACTATTTATGGGAAATAATATGGATTTCAAACTAGAAGCATTTAATCGAAATACTGATGAAAGTTTATTACTTGAAGATTTACAAAGAGTAAATAAACTCTTAGAAAAATCGGGTAAAAATGTTACATTTCGCGATTACAATGAACTTGGGAAATATTCCAGTGCGACAATTTCTGCTAGGTTTGGAGGTTGGAACAAAGGATTAGTTAAAGCAGGAATAAGCCCGTCAATGGAAAAAGATATAGATGAAAAAAAATTGTTTGATAATTTAAAGGAAGTTTGGATACATAAAGGAGGACAACCAGTTTTTAGGGATATGGCTAAAAGACCCTCAAAATATACTGCTGGAGTTTATAATTCTAGATACGGGGGTTGGAGAAAGGCACTAGAAGCATTTGTAGGTTATTATAATAGCGATAACAAAGAAATTATCGAGGAACAAGAAAGAGAAGAACAAGTAGAGGAAATAAAAAATCCAAAGAAAAAAAGAAGAACAAGTAGGCATATTTCTGAAAGAATGCGTTTTTCCATTTTATTAAGAGATGGCTTTAGATGTCAGTCATGTGGAAAAAGCCCTGTAAAATCTCCTGGTATTGAATTGCATGTTGACCATATCCTTCCTTGGTCAAAAGGTGGAGAAACTATTCCTGAAAATTTACAGACCAAGTGCAAAGAATGTAATTTAGGCAAAGGAAATGCTTTTGATAAATAGAGAACAAGAATAAGGAGTTTTGAAAAATGGAATTCACCCCCAGCCCCTCTTCCATTTTTCAAAACAAAAAAATCAAATACAATAATAAAAAGCCCAACAAAAACGGAATAATATGGATAAATTTTTCAAAAATACGCAAGGCACGTTGCACTCTCACTCCGCTACCGCTCCGTTCGGCTCGCCTAACACAGTATATGCGGTTCGCTCGTTGCACTTCGCTCTCCCATATTTTGCTCCGTTTTACTACGCAAAACATCGCATATACTGAAACGTTAAATAAGTCTAACCGTAGAATAATCAACTCTGAAGTTAGTTTTTCTTTATAAAGATTAGGTATATTTGTATTTTTGTTAGTTTGTAAGTCAAATGATATACTATATAAGTTATTAATTGTCCATAATTTGGACTTTATTTTTTATAAAAGTATGAAAGAAGTGCAAGATGTTTTTGATAGAACCAATAAATCAAAAGAAGAAATTAAAGAGCTCAATTCACAGTATAAAGACGCTTTAGCTAGTAGTCGTGAATATGAGGAGATAAAAGAAAAAATGAAGGTAATGCGTGATGAGAAAAAAACCATGGAACAAATGATTCAGTCCGAAATGGGTAAGGATTGGGATAGGTTGGAGAATCTGAAGGAGGACTTAAGAGTGGATAGGGAAATGTTGGCTGATATAGCTTTGGTTAATTTAACAAATGGAAAGCCAATAGGGGTAAAAGATGAGAAGGGTAATGATTATGAGCCTTTGTTTAGTGTGAGGTATAGGAAAATTTGATATTAATTGATTGTGTTATAAATTTCATATTAAGCTAGGGTTTTTGCTTTTTATGTGGTTATTTTGTTGTTTATCTTGATTATTATTCAATTTTTTAGTAAAAGGAATAAGTTAAAAGAAGGATAAAATTAATAAAATTATATGTTAAAACAAGAAATAGAAATCATGTCACCAGCTGGATCCTTTGAGTCATTAGCTAGTGCAATTAAGGGTGGGGCAAATTCTGTATATTTTGGTATTGAACAACTTAATATGCGTGCACGTGCTGCTAATAATTTTACCAAAGATGATCTTTGTAAGATTATTGAAATTTGTAAAGTTAAAGATGTTAAGACTTATCTTACTGTTAATACTATTCTTTATGATCATGACCTAACTCTTATGAAGTCAATTTGTGATGAGGCTAAAACGGTAGGAGTTACTGCTATTATTGCAAGTGATATTGCGGCTATTCAGTACGCACATTCTATTGACTTAGAGGTACATATCTCCACACAACTTAATGTAACCAATATGGAGGCTATTCGGTTTTATGCTAATTTTGCGGAGGTGGTGGTATTAGCTCGTGAGCTTACATTACAGCAAATAAAACATATTTGTGACAGTATAGAGAAAGAACAGATAAAAGGGGCAAGTGGTAAACTTTTACAAATAGAGATATTTGCTCATGGTGCGCTTTGTGTTGCTGTTTCCGGTAAATGTTATATGAGTTTGGCTACTTATAATTCGTCTGCTAACAGAGGGGCTTGTTTACAAAATTGTCGTCGATCATATAAGGTTATTGATGAAGAGACAGGGGATGAGCTTAGAATAGACAATAAATACATTATGTCGCCTAAGGATTTATGTACTATTGGCTTTGTGGATAAAATATTAGAAGCTGGCGTGTCGGTTCTTAAACTTGAGGGTCGTGGACGTGCTCCTGAATATGCTTATATAGTATCAAAATGTTACAGAGAAGCGGCGGATGCTGTATTGGATGGTACTTATACTAAGGAAAAAATAGACAAATGGACAAAAGAGTTAGAAACGGTTTTTAATAGAGGTTTGTGGCACGGTGGGTATTATATGGGTAAAAAATTAGGTGAATGGAGCGGGGCCTATGGATCACAGGCTATTCAGGAGAAAGAATATGTTGGTGTAGCGACACATTGCTATACCCAAGCAAAGATTGGTGAGTTTAATATAGAGTCAGGCGACCTTAAAATTGACGATCAAATTATTATTATTGGATCGAGTACCGGCACAATTAAAGCAAAAGTTGAAAGTTTAGAGATAGATGGTAAGAAAGTTGATGTAGTAGCAAAAGGTGATAAACACGTTACCATACCAATCCCAGAGACTATTAGAAAAAATGATAAATTATTTAAAGTCATAAACCGTAAGTCAAATGCCTAAGTTAATTCATTATCGTAAAAATTGTATTGGTTGTAATGCATGTTGTGAACATGCGTCTGACTATTGGGAGATTGATCCTAATGATGGTAAAGCTAGACTTAAGCGAGGTCAAGAAAAGAAAAAGGGAGTTTATGTACAGGATATATCAGAGGCAGAGGTTGAGAAGAATTCTAGAGCAGCCGATTCATGTCCGGTAAATATTATCTGTGTTAGAGATAATAAGGGTAAAAAAATAGCACCTACTAGGTAGTAAATATAATTTAGTCTATATAAGAGCCTGTTCCGGGCTCTTTTGCTTACAGATTGACAGGTACTTAGTGAATACCTGAGGCTTCAGATTTGGCGTGAAGCAGGACAGATCATACTTACAGAAGATATAAAATACTCTTTTGTTGAGAGTTTATGGTCAGTTAGAAAGGAAGGATTACGGCGAACTCTAGGTAAATTTGTGAGTTTAGTTAATAAGTATTGTGACGGGGAAATACACACTGAGGTATTAGACAAAGGTGTCTTAGATTTTAATTTATAAGCATATGAAGAAATTTCTTGTTTTCGTGTTTTTTATTATAATGTTTATTGGAGTATATGGCTTTCGTAGTGATTTTATAGGTGGTGTATATAATATTGGTAAAGTTTATCCAGACCTTCAAGACTCTATTAGAGACATGACAGTGGATATACACAAAGAGGTTCAAGAAGATATAGAAATTATTGAAGAAGTTGTTTCTATACCTGAGTCAATTAGACTGGTTGCAGGGGGTGGTACATTAAGTACTCGCCTAACCACAGCTGGTATAATAGCCGAGATAAATAAGCATCGTATACCAAGTCACCTATAATATTAAGCTAGCTCAAGCGGCTAGAGTCAAGGTTAACGATATGTTTGTACAGCAATACTTCGATCACGTAGCTCCTGGTGGTAAAGGACCAAGCGATCTTATGGATGATATTGGTTATGAGTACATAATGGTGGCTGAGAATTTAGCTTTAGGGAATTATATTGATGATATTGTCTTAGTTCAGGCGTGGATGGATAGTCCTGGTCATTGGGCAAATATTCTAGATAATAAAGTTATAGAGATGGGTGTGGCGGTAGTTCGTGGTGTTATAGATAACCTTCAGGTACAAGTGAATAATCTTAAAATCAAAATAGAGTCTAAAAGACAAATTATAGAGTCTAGCAAACCTTTTGGTAGTATTTCTCAAGAGCAGGTGGATCCTTATAATATTATTGTTGCAGAGTATAATGAGACTACTCGTGAATATAATGAGTTTCTAGATAGACTAAAAGTTGCACAGTTGATACATATAATGTGAATGTTACTGCTTATAACTTGTGTATTAACAATTAAAGTTTAGTATTATTACCAAACTTTTTAAAAAAAATAATAAATTAGGTATCCAAGTATATAGAATTAATAATTTCTCAAACAACCTAATTGTTAAATATAAGAATCTATATAACAATTGATTAATACATTATACCTATTTAAAAAGAAGCCTTATTAAGCTTTAATCACTATAACTAAAATTTTTACTTAAGGTGTTATTGAAGATTGTTTTTGGTTGGTTTGTTATATTTAATTTGGTTTTTATAGTGTAAAAAGGTTTTAGGTTTTTTATTAATTTTATGTTTAAACTAGATGTATGAGTGAACAACAGAAGTACTACATAACTACACCAATATATTATGTAAACGATAAACCGCACGTTGGAACTGTTTATACGACAATATCTGCTGATGTTTTGGCGCGTCGACATAGACAGAAGGGTGATGAGGTTTTTTTTCTGGTAGGGGTTGATGAAAATTCTCAGAAAAATGTAGAATCTGCTAAAAAAGCTGGTAAAGATGTACAGGTATATGTAGATGAGTTAGCAGGTATATTTCGTGAAACTTGGCTTAAATTAGGTATAAGTTTTGATAGGTTTATTCGGACAACTTCGGCTGAGCATAAAAAGGCAGTATACGACTTTTTTAAAAGAGTAAATGATAAAGGAGATATATATCAAGGTGATTATGAGGGATATTATTGTGTGGGTTGTGAGGAATTTAAGGTAGAGTCAGATTTGGTAGAAGGAAAATGCCCAGAACATAAGAGGGAACCTGAATGGATAAGTGAAAAAAATTATTTTTTTAAGTTAAGTAATTATAGACAAGCATTACTTGATCATATAGATAGTAATCCTGATTTTATCCAGCCGGTATCTCGACGTAATGAAATGGTAAATTATATTAGAGATCATATGGAAGATTTTAGTATTACTAGACAGACAGCTGAGTGGGGTATTCCTTTACCAACGGATGAGTCACAGGTAATCTACGTATGGTTTGATGCGTTAATTAATTATTTATCTGGGATTGGTTTTGGGCAAGATCAGGAAAAATTTGAAAAGTATTGGCCAGCTGATTTACAGTTGATGGGTAAGAATATTACTAAATTTCATTGTGCCTACTGGACTGGAATGTTACTTTCAGCTGGCTTACCCCTACCTAAGAAAATATATGCACATGGATTTTTTACTATCAATGGGGAGAAGATTAGTAAATCCCTGGGGAATGCCATAGATCCTTTAGATTTGATAGAAGAGTACCCATTTGATGCGGTGCGATATTTTATGTTGCGAGAAATAAAGTATGGTGAAGATGGCGACTTTTCTTTGGATAGATTACGTGAGAGATATAATTCTGATCTTGCAAATGATTTAGGTAATCTGGTACAGCGAACATTAAACATGATTGATAAGTATTTAGGTGGTAAGGTTAATAAGAGTGTTAGACACGATGCACCTGTCGACTTTGTCCAAGTAAGTAACTTAACTGAAGAATTAAGGTTTGATGAAGCGTTAAAGGTTATTTGGTTGGGGGTATCTTGGGCAAATAAATATATAGAAGATGAAAAACCATGGGAAATAGCTAAGGTGGGGGATTTGGAAAAGTTAGCTATAGTTTTGGCTCGCTTATATGATATACTAAAAGATATAGCATATGAGTTAGTGGCTTATTTACCAGAAACAGCTGAGAAGATTAAAGATTTACTTGAAGTTGATGAGGTTGTTCCACCAGTTGGATCTCTTTTTCCACGTAAAGAGTAATTTATAAAAAATAATTTTTTTTTGTGACAGTATTAGATTTAATATTAATAATCATACTTTTCTTTTTTGTAGCAACTGGTTTCAGATTTGGTTTGATTCATACTTTTGGTGCTTTGTTGGGTACTGTTGTTGGGGTTTTAGTTGCGGGTAAATACTTTGAAACTGGAGCGGAGGTGCTAAGAGGGGTTGCTTTTGGTAATAAAAATTTGGCTAAAGTTTTAGCGTTTATAATAATATTTATATTAATTTCTAGGATTATTGGGCTTGTTTTTTGGATAATTGATAAGATATTTAAAGTACTTGCGGTAATTCCTTTTCTTCGTTCTATAAATAGGTTGGCTGGGGCGGTACTTGGTTTTTTGGAGGGAGCGGTTGTTTTGGGTATTGCTTTGATATTTATAGATAAATTTCCTTTTTCTGGTAATATTATACCCGCTATTGGTGCTTCATCTGTTGCACAATGGTTACTTGGATATGGTAAGGTACTCACTCCGTTGTTGCCTGAGGCTGTTAAGCTTATTGAGGGGCATATTAATTTGCCAGTTGATGTATCAGACATTAAGTTAGAAAATATAAAAATAAACCCGTTTAAGAATGCAGCTTCAACTAATTGATACTCATTGTCATCCAAATTTTAATATCTATAAAGTAGATGCAGACGAGGTAGTTCGTCGGTCTCTTGATAATAAGGTAGGCCTTAATATTGTTGGTTCACAAAATACCACTTCAAAAAGAGCGGTAGAGTATGCAGAAAGATATGATCAAGGTGTATATGCAACAATAGGTTTGCACCCTATACATTTGTTTGACTTAGATTATGGGGATGATGACGAAGAAAATTTATTTGTGACTCGAGCTGAGGATTTCGAATATGAGTATTATAGGAAATTAGGTCTTCACGAGAAAGTGATTGCAATTGGTGAAATAGGTTTGGATTATTATCATTTACCGGTAAACGTTTCTTTAACAAAGGTTAAGGAAAGACAAAAGCTAGTATTTACAGAGCAAATTAAGTTGGCTCAAGATTTGAATAAGCCAATTGTAATACATACCAGACCAAGTAAGGGAACCTATAATGCTTATGAAGATGTTTTAAGAGTGTTAAGTGAAATAGATGGAAAGGTAAAAGGTGTAGTACATTCATATGCTGGGACAAAAGAACAAGCTGATAAGTTTATGGAGCTAGGGTTTTATTTTGGTTTTAATGGAATAGTTACTTTTAAAAATGCTTTAGAGATTAGAGAACTTGTAGAACATGTACCTTTGGAGAGAATTTTGACTGAGACGGATGCACCATATTTGACTCCTGAGCCACATCGAGGCAAGCGTAACGAGCCTGTTTATGTAGAATATGTGGCAGAGAGGATTGCAGGGATAAAAGAGACCACCTCGGAGGAGGTGGCTCGGGTGACGGTTGATAATGCAAGGAAGCTATTTAATCTTCCGTAGGTTCGGGCCAGATTTGTTTACCTTCGTCGTCGTAGATGTATATCGCGGCGGTGGGGCAAACCTGAGCGGCGGCGAGAATTTCCTCGTCGCTATTTCCTTTAGGGTCGATAATGATAGCGATATTTTCATCATCTAGGGCAAATGTTTCTGGGGCGACAGCCAAGCAAGGTGCTGCGCCAATACATTTGTCTTTTTTAATTTCGATTTTACTTATTTTTAGCATAGTTGTATTTAAATAAATTTATAATTATTTGTAACTTTAAGTTTTTGATGAGCCTTTTTAAACTAATTTAATTATTGGTGTTTTGATGGGTGGGTTAGAGATATTTTAAGTAGGTAAATATACTAGTTTTATTTTAATGAATTAAGTTATTCTAAATTGGCTGGGCTGTTGATCGACTCATTGACACGGAAGATCATTTCATCTAGCTCTTCGTCTGAAAGACCATGAATCATGGCACCTTGTTCGACGGTGTCGAATTGATTAGCAAAACAGCCGACACAGTGTAGACCGTATTCGAGCATGATCTTAGCAGAGTCTGGGTATTTATTAGCAATTTCGCCGAGGATAGTCTCACGGGTAACTTCTATTTTGGTCTTTTGATTTGGCATACTAGGTTGTGTTTACGATTTTATTTTTAATTAAAAAGTCTTTTACGGTATTGAATATTTTTTCATGACCTTGAGAGTTTGGATGGAGACCGTCTTCAACTAAAATATCATCTGATTTTAATATTGAGCTGATATTTATAAATACTAACTTATTGGTATCACAGAAATTTTTGAGTGCCTGATTGTATTTAGAAACATTTTTATTATCAAAATATTCGTTTTCTACCCATATGTCTGGCATGGTCATAGATTCGACTACTTGATTATAACCCATGAATAGTATTTCATTTGTGAATATGCTGGCTTGTTTGAATAATTCTTGTAAGTTACTTTTAAATTTATCTAGAAAAACGGCGGGGATATTTTTGTCACCAAAGTATCTCGAATCATTTATACCGATAGCGAATATTATGAGAAGAGGTTGTTTGTTAGATATACGTGGTTCTGTTTCTCTTCTAAACCTTTCTAGTACGTCAGTACTTGTATTTGCATTAATACTTAAATTATAAAGTCCAATTTGATATTGGTTTTTTCTAGATAACTTTTGAGATGTGTTGCCCAACCTCCATATTCCGGATCACCTTCACTCCAGCCGATACTATCACCAAAAATGATAATTGTTTTCTTCATATTAATCCTTGATAGCCTTTTTGATGGTACTTAGTGGAAGCATGAGACATTTAAGGCGGCCGGGGTTAACTTTGGTACCCAGTAAATCCATCATATCATTTTCTGTTAGATTCTGTACGTCTGTTATTCTCATGTTTTGGATTTTTTCTGAGAGCATAGATGCGGACGCAAGAGATATAGCACAGCCTTCACCTATGTATTTAACTTTACTAATAATTTCATTTTCTATAATAACGTACCAAGTTTGTTTGTCGCCACAAAGAGGATTATGTTCTTCACAAGTATATGTGGCACCTTCAAGCTTACCCTCATTACGAGGGTTTTTATAGTGATCCATTATGTTTTCTCTGTAGAGTGAGTCGGTCATTTACTTGAGGGTTTGTTTGGCTTTTTCAAGTCCAGCAATTAACTTATCGGTATCTTCTTTTGTGTTGTAGAGATAGAAGCTAGCTCTAGTGGAGGCAGGGATTTTAAGTATTTCTGTATGTAGTGGCATAGTACAGTGGTGTCCAGCACGAACAGCTATATTTTCTTCATCTAAGACTTGCGCTATATCATGTGGGTGAAAGCCATCAAAGGTGAAAGAGAACGCAGAGACTCTGTTAGACATATCCTTTGGACCGAGGATTGTGAGTTCTTTAACGTTATTTAGTTTATCCAAAGTATATGCACCTAACTCTTGTTCGTGTTTGATAATGTTTTCTAGTCCTATTTTATTTAAATAATCAATTGCATTACCCAAACCTATGGCTCCAGCAATATTGGGAGTACCAGCTTCAAATTTCCAAGGTAGGTCATTCCACTTACTTGAATTAAAATTAACTTGACTAATCATTTCACCACCACTTTGATAAGGGGGGAGTGATTTGAGAATATACTCTTTAGCATATAGAATCCCTATTCCTGTGGGGCCGAGCATTTTATGTCCAGAGAAGACGTAGAAGTCCGCATCTAAATCTTGTACATCTATTTTAATATGAGGGGCAGCTTGTGCACCATCAACCAAAACAAAAGCACCGTGTTCGTGTGCGAGTTGGATTATTTTTTTAATCGGATTAATGGTACCGAGAGTATTGGATGCATGAGTTACGGCTACAAGAGCAACCTTATTATTTAGGAGTTTATTTTTTAGGTCGTCAAGATCTAGTCTAAAGTTATCATCCATTTGTATGGTTTGGATACTACTAGCTAGCTCTACTTTTTGACTACTTTTGAGACCACACATGTTTTGCCACGGTATTATGTTGGAATGGTGTTCCATAGGGCTGATAAGAATAGTGTTATCATTATCTAAATGTAAAGTACCCCAAGTTTGAGCAATTAAGTTGATAGCTTCTGTGGCGTTTCTGGTAAATATAATTTCTCGTGTATTTTTAGAATTTATAAAATTTTTAATTTTTTCACGGGCTCCCTCATATTGAGTGGTAGCATTTTCGGATAGTTTATAAATTCCACGATGCACGTTGGCATTAGACGAAGTGTAGTAGTTTGAAATAGAATCTATAACTGATTGTGGTTTTTGTGAGGTAGCAGCAGAATCTAAGTATACCAGGCTTGGGTGTACCTGGAATATAGGAAAATCTTTTTTGATGTTGTTTACATTAGACATAAGTAATCTTGTGATATTCTAGCTGTTTTATGGTATTTTTTCAATACATACTTTTGTATTCTTGACATTAGCGTATTGATGCATTAATGTATAGTCTGTACCATGTTATCACTCTATACTTGACAGTGATAATAACAGTGATAATATTTAAATAAGGTCAATTAATTATAATTTTAATAAATAAATAAATAAAGTATGAATCTTAAACCTTTAAATGATCATATAATTGTTAAGGCAATAGAAGATAATAAGGCTACAAAAGCTGGTATCATTTTGCCTGATACTACTGATAAGGAAAAGCCAGAGAAAGGCGAAGTGGTTGCTGCAGGACCTGGTCGCTTGATGGAAAACGGACAAATAAGTTCTATGTCAGTAAAACCTGGTGATACGGTACTTTTTAAGAAGTACTCACCAGATGAAATTAAAGTCGAAAATAATAATTATTTAGTACTTAGTGAAACTGACGTACTAGCAATTGTAATCAAATAAAGAACAAAACACTTATTAAGAATATTGCAGGATAATGTAGAGATTTATGGATACGATTTTGTAGGTTTCTGTGATGTGATTTTTAGATAGTTTTGTATATATATAAGAAATATTATGGCTAAACAAATTTTATTTAATGAAAAAGCTCGCCAGTCATTGAAGGCTGGGGTTGATAAATTAGCTGATGCTGTGAAAGTAACACTCGGTCCTCGTGGGCGTGATGTGGTACTGGATCGGGGTTTTGGCTCACCAATTATTACAAAAGATGGTGTGACAGTGGCTAAGGAAATTGAGTTAGAAGATAAATATGAAAATATTGGAGCGGAACTTGTAAAAGAAGTTGCAAGTAAGACTAATGATAAAGCTGGTGATGGTACAACTACTGCAACGGTTCTGGCACAAGCGATGGTAACAGAAGGAATTAAAGTGATAGCTGCTGGAGCAAACCCGATAGCGATAAAACGTGGTATAGATAAATCTGTAGAAGCTGTTGTATCTCAACTAAAGGATAAGTTAGCCCAACCCGTAAAGGGGCAAGCTGAGATGGAACAGGTTGCTTCAATATCAGCTAACGATAAAGTTATTGGTAAGTTGATTGCTGAAGTAATGGATCAGGTTGGAGAAGATGGTGTGATTACTGTAGAAGAGAGTCAGGAGTTTGGTTTTAAAAAAGAGGTTGTAGAAGGCTTACAATTTGATAAGGGATATGTTTCGCCATACATGGTGACTGATTCTGGTCGTATGGAAGCTGTATACAATGATACTGCTATATTAATTACTGATCAGAAGATTTCAGCACTTAGTGATGTGTTGCCATTGCTTGAGAAAATAGCACAAAGTGGTAAGAAAGATTTAGTGATCATCGCAGATGAAGTAGAGGGTGAGGCATTAGCTACTTTTGTGGTAAATAAATTACGTGGAACTTTAAGTGTTTTAGCTGTAAAGGCACCTGGTTTTGGAGATAGACGTAAGGATATGCTTAAGGATATAGCTGTTTTAACTGGTGGTAAGGTTATTTCAGAAGAAGTTGGCTTGAAGCTAGAGAATACAGAGTTGGAAGATCTTGGTCATGCTCATAAGGTAATTTCAACCAAGGATAATACAACTATTGTTGATGGTAAGGGTGATGATGCTGAAATTAAGGCGAGGATAGAACAAATTAAACAAGAGATAGACAATAGTGATTCTGATTTCGATAAGGAGAAGTTGCAAGAGCGTCTTGGTAAAATGACTGGTGGAGTGGCTGTATTGAAGGTAGGAGCAGCTACTGAAACTGAGATGAAAGAGATTAAGCACCGCATAGAGGATGCATTACACGCAACACGGGCTGCTTCTGAAGAAGGTATTGTTGTGGGTGGTGGTGTAGCACTTTTACGTACATTAGTAGTACTTGATACTCTAGAGTTAGAGGGTGAAGAAACTATTGGAATTCAGATTGTCCGTCGGGCCGTAGAAGAGCCGTTGAGACAGATTGCTATGAATGCTGGTAAAGATGGATCGGTGGTTGTAGAAGAGGTGAAGAAATTGGATGGAAATATGGGGTACAATGCAGCTAGTAATGTATATGAAGACTTGGTAGTTGCTGGAGTAATAGACCCAGCTAAAGTTACTCGTTCTGCTTTACAAAATGCTGCTTCAATAGCTTCTTTAATGTTAACAATAGAAGCGGTGGTGACTGACTTACCTGATAAAAATGATTCTGCTTCGATGCCAGGTGGAATGCCAGGTGGAATGCCAGGTGGTATGGGTATGATGTAAAGTATTGTTTTAATACTTAACACATAATACTTAGTAGCTAAAGCCGTCCTTTAATAAAGGACGGCTTTTATTTGTGTAATATTATTATAACTAGCTTTTATTTTAGATTGAGCCTATACTTATATAAGTATAAGTTAGATTTATAATTTGGAGTATAATATATCTATATGATAAAAACAGTAGAAAAAGAAGTAAAACAAGAAGTAAAACTTTTAGAAAAACATTCTAAGTTGTCGTTACATTATTGGACTGGACATAGTTTTGAGTGGTATTTAAGGGTATCTTTAAAACCTTTGATTTATTTAACGATCGTAAATATGGTTGTTACTGCTTTTGGTACGCATGCGACGACTTCACAGGTGACTAGTGCTGTGTTTATTCCGCTTGTTTTTTTAGCTGAAATTATTACATATGGCTGGTTGGGGGCTTCTGTTTATATTCATTCTGGGACCAAGACATTACCTTTGGGGATGCGTTGGGCAACAGCTATGATATCAGGTGCTATTACTGGTTTAGGGGTTGGGTTGATGATGACCTTTTTTAGGATATTTTGGTATCGAGAGTTTTGGACATTTTTGAACATAATAACAGAACCAGCAATAAGGCTTATAGAGGGTTTGGTTGTTGCGGGACTTATGGCATTTTTAACTGCAGTAGCATTGAAGTATAGGCGATAAAAGGGTTGGTATTTAATTTTATATATTTTATATTTTGAATCTCTTCGGTATCTATTTCTTGCCTCTTGGAGTGTATTGATGATAGTAAATAGGTGAGATACCCCGTCCACTTGTGGTGGGGAGGATTCGTTTAATTAGTAAATTGTTAATTATTTTTTTTATGTCTCAAACAAATAAAAGTGCAGCTAAAGTAAAAGATGAATCCGTGGCAGAGTCGATAGTAGACTCAGCAAAGAATGCTCAGGAAAATGACTGGTTAGCCGTGGTAAGTTATATTTGGATATTATTTGTGATACCCTTGATATTGAAGAGAGAGGATGAATTTGTTCGTCATCGTGCAAAACAGGGACTCATCTTATTTATCTTTGAAATATTGGTAGTAGTAGTTGGGAGTATTCCAATCATAGGATGGTTAATTATTATGCCTCTTGGAACCATACTAGCGATATTGTTGGCAGTTTTAGGAATAACACATGCGTTGAAGGGTGAAATGTGGGTGATGCCGTTACTTGGTAAGTATGCGCAGAAAGTTAATTTGTAAAAGTATTGAAAAATTAGTACTAAACTATAAAACCCGTGGCATTGGTCGTGGGTTTTGTAATTGATTTTTTCAAAGAAAAAATATAAGTTCCAGGTAGTAACTCGTGATATTTACAAATACGAAACTTTAATGAACAAGGTGGTAGATTTATTTTTAATATTTTGGAAAAACATTATTCGACAAGTTAAGACAAAGAGTTCCGGTGTTGTATTCAGAATTGATATATCATAGGAGAAAGATAGATCGATTATGCACACAACAAGAGTGATATAGAAGATGCGTAAGCATCTTTTTTTTGTTGTATTCTCTGTGGTACCC
>Ga0316190_10000638_pt1 | contig 24522 bp, 27 predicted proteins | sample Eddworburrow2_MG_FD_204929 | JGI IMG/M metagenome (GOLD analysis project Ga0316190, IMG submission 204929) | Coastal sediment microbial communities from Maine, United States - Eddy worm burrow 2 | ecosystem: Environmental > Aquatic > Marine > Coastal > Sediment | place: USA: Maine | collected... | reverse complement strand
TCACCGTTATGAACGGGTAAGCCAATGGTCACCCGCGGTGACGTGCCCACTCATACCCTCCAAAGCTTTTCACTACCTCTCACGATAGGCCTCGAGACCCTATTCCCGGCGCCGCCAGCCTCGCCGCGGTCCAGAGGCTCCGACGGTGGGCACCTGGGGCCAAAACGTGTTCAAGCGGTTCGGACGAATCCGAACCGCTGTGAACATTCCGCCTGGAGCCTCACCACAACCGCCCGCCAGGTGATAGCTCCTGTATCTGAGTGAACCGGATCACCGGCGCTCGCGGAATGGGCAGAACTTCCCGCCGTGCCGCGAATTCCGGACTCGCCGGGCTGCTCCGGCAACCTGCTAGAAAGCAAATATGTCCATCCCTGCGCTCGATACCGCACGCCGCCTCGGCCCTTCGATTGCTGCGAGATCCGACAAAATAGAGCAGCTTCGCTCCATGCCCCTCGACCTGGTCGACGAGATTCGCCCCAGCCAGGCATTTCGGTTGTACGTACCCGCGGATCTGGGTGGCCCGTCGGTTAGCGCCTGGGACGGCCTCCAGGTCATCGAGGAGTACGCCTACCACGACGGCTCGGTGGGCTGGAGCGTCGCCATATCGTCCACCAGTTCGTTGATGGCTTCCTATCTTCCCGAAGAGTACGGGCAGATCATCTTCGGCGACCCGCGGTCGATCACCGGCGGCTACGCCGCACCGGCAGGCAAGGCTCTCCCCGTCGAGGGAGGCCTCAAGATCTCCGGTACCTGGCAATGGGGTTCGGGCATCCAGCACAGCACCTGGATCGGGGGAGGGTGCATGGTCGTGGACCGGGACGGCAACCGCGCCCCTCGCCCGGACGGTCTCGCGTTCCCCTACGTGTTCTTTTCACCCGACGAGGTCGAAATCGTCGACACTTGGCAGGTGGCGGGGCTCGCCGGCACCGGATCGGTCGACTACACGGTCACGGAAGCCTTCGTCCCCGAAGGCCGCTGGGTGCAACTCGGCGTCGACCCGCCCACCCAGGACAACCCTTACTCCAGCTTCTCCTTCTATGGGTTGCTGGCGCTCGGGGTGGCGGCCACCGCGATGGGAATCGCTCGACGAGCCCTCGACGAGCTCGTCGAGCTGGCCGAAACCAAACGACCCCAGGGCAGTAGCCGCCCTCTGCGCGACAGGCCGACTGTCCAAGGCGACACGGCCATCAGCGAGGCCCGGCTCAGATCGGCGTGGGGGTTCATGACCGATACGGTGAACACCGCCTGGGCCACCGCGGTGGCCGGCGACGAGCCCGCCGATGAGCAACGACGGCTGCTCCGGCTGAGCGCGACCCACGCCACCCAGACCGCGGCCGACATCACCGACACCCTGTTCAAAGCGGCGGGCGGCGCGGCCGTGTACAAGACCAGCCCCATCCAACGCTGCTGGCGCGATACCCACGTCGCAATCCAGCACGCGATGGTCGCGCCCCGCACCTACGAGGTGGCCGGCCGGATGAGGCTGGGCCTCGAAACGGACACCGGCCAGCTCTAGCAGGGTGTTCGAAAAACACCTACCGGCGCATTCCTCAGCACCCTGCTGGCTCAGTCTTTCCTCAGCACCCTGCTGGCTCAGTCTTTCTTCAGCACCCTGCTAGCTCAGTCTTATTGACGGGTCCGGGTACCGGCCAGAGCCGCTTCATGGATCCCGACTCGCCGGTCCCGTAAGCCGAATCGCCGAACACCTTCGGTTGAGGCTGACACCGCCCCGTTGGCCCAAGGGCGTGGGCACTGGTTCCAGCCGGCTCTCGGGGTCCGCTCTCAGGGTGAGATCCGGGCCATCCCCAATGGTGGGTTCCCGGTCGATCCGTCACGATCGAATCTATGGACACCACTGGCCCCCACCCCACTGACCCCAACACCACCGGCCCCAACACCACCGGCCCCAACACCACCGGCCCCGACACCACCGGCCCCGATCCGGTACTCGGCCCGATTGCCGACAGCTACCAGGCACCCGCCGATCATGACCCCAGCCCGGACAAGACCCTGCGCCGGCGGAGCGACAACAAGATGCTCGGCGGCGTGTGCGGCGGCGTCGCCGACTACTTCTCGGTCGACGTGACCCTCGTGCGACTGCTGACGGTCGCGGGGACCTTCGCCTTCGGGCTCCTGTTGCCCCTCTATGTCGCGGCGTGGCTCGTGGTTCCGGCCCGAGATACCGACCACTCCCAGCTCGAGAACATGCTCAACCGCGAGGGCGACTCACGCACCAACACCCTGCTATTGGGTCTGATGATCATCATCGCCCTAGCCATCATCTTCTGACGGCCGCTAACCGAGTCTTGCGATCAGGGCTTGCTCGGCACCGCGTTGGGCGGGCGGAGCGGGAGTGAGCGGACCGATCCATGTCAGGGTGGCGTAGCCCGCGATCACCGCTCCGGTATCCGTGGTCTCGGGCTGGGGGCCGGGGGGCGAGGGCCATTCCACCACCACCTTGTATTCGCCTTCGCGATGGGGCAGGGGGCGCAGCTCGGCCGACGCCACGCGATGCAGAGGCGGGTTGGCGATCCCGACGGTCCGCAGCCCGCGTATCTCATCCAGAGAGGTGACGTTCGGCACATTGAGGCTGGCCACCACAGCGGGATCGGGCGGATCGGTGAGCAGGCCCTCGGCGGCGAGTGCGCCCAGCTCCGCAGCCACCTCCCAGTGCATTGGATCGCCGGAGACCTGGCTCACCGCGAGGGCGTTGATATGGCCGAGACGGGCGGTGACCGCCGCCCCGACCGTGCCCGAGTGATAGACCGACCGTCCCGTGTTGGCCCCGAGGTTGATACCTGACACGACCAGGTCCGGAAGAGGCCCGAACGCCTCGAACCGAGCGAGCAGCACACAGCTCCCTGGTGGCCCGTCGACCGCGTAGGCCCGGTCCACTCCCGGGATCCGTGCGTCCCGCACCCGGGGCAGTCCCGCTCCCTCCAGCGAGCCGAGCGCCATACTGGCGCCGCTCCATTCCCCGGCCGGTGCCACCACCAACACCTCGCCGAGCTCGGTCAAGCGTCGAGCCAATACCGCCAGACCGTCCGAGATGATGCCGTCGTCGTTGGTGACCAGAATGCGCACCGGCCGACGCTACCGTTCAGGCCACCTCATGCACGACCGGCACCAGGCTCTATACGACCGGCGACAGGCCGCCATCGACATTGATCGCCGTCCCGGTGATGTAGGAGGCGGCGTCGGACGCGAGAAACAGCGCCAGGTTCGCGAACTCTTGGGCATCGCCCATGCGGCCGATCGGGACGGTACTCCCGGTCTTGTCGATGAACTCCTGCCAGCTGAGCCCCGCCCCGCGAGTGCCGTGGTGATGCTCCCACTGCTTGGTCACCAGCACACCCGTGTTGAGGGCGTTCACCAGAATGCCGTCGGATGCCACCTCCGAGGCCAAGGCCTTCGACATCGCCATCCCTGCAGCCCTGGTGACCGATGTGGGGGTGCTGTTGGCCCGCGGGGCTTTCGCTGCGGTGTTGAGCACATTAATGATCCGCCCCCAATGTCGCTCGCGCATCGCGGGCAGGCTCCACCGGATCAGGCGTACCGCGGCGAAGAACTTCAGGTCGAAGTCGTGTTGCCATTGCTCGTCCGTCACGCTCTCGAACGGTCCGGCCGCCGAAGTGCCCGCGTTGTTCACCAGGATGTCGATCGTCCCCAGCTCGGCGCGGGCTGCGGCATGCGCCGCCTCCAGGTCGGACGCGTCGGTCACGTCGACGGACAAGGCGAGCACCTTGGCGCCTTCAGAGACCCCGGCAATCTCGGCGCGAGCCTCTTCGAGCGCGTCCCGGTCGCGGGCGAGAATGGCAACGTCGGCGCCGGCCTGGGCGAAGGTCCGTGCCATCGCCCGGCCGAGCCCTTGGCTTCCGCCGGTGACGAGCGCCGACCGACCATCGAGTCTGATTTCCATGCTCGGGCACGTTAATCCCCCTGGATGAGCAGGTCATGATCTCCCCCGCCTTGCCCCGTCGGTCCGACCGTGAGGCGACCGGTGAGGGCACGAATCCTATCTATACGTTCGGTGGGGCGCCTATCTGTACGTTCGGTGGGGCGCCTATCTATACGTTCGGTGGGGCGCCAATCTATACGTTCGGTGGGGCGCCTATCTATACGTTCGGTGGGGCGCCTATCTATACGTTCGGTGGGGCGGTAGCATCGTGACTCGTGAGCACCGAGCCCATCGGCATGCCCGAGCCGCGACGGGGAAGCGCCGATTCGCCCGTGCTGCCCGCCGATGTCGCCCATCAGATCGATTTCGCCCATGGCGCGCCCGTTCAGCTGCGCGGTGGTGGTCGGCTACCGCCCGAAGCGCGCGCCGCGTTCAAAGGCATCTGGAACGGGCTCGTCGCCGACCTCTGGGACGAGTTAAAGGGCACCCCATGGCGAGATGCCATGAAACGACCCACCATCCTGCGGGCCCTGGCCCGCGTTGCGGGCCGGATCGATGACGCCAACCGGTTGCTCATCGCCACCGCGGTGTATTCGCCGTTGAGCACCAAGCGGGACTGGGTGCACGTCGGTGCCGCGGCCACCGCATCGGGGGTGGGGGCCGGACTGAACGGACTTGTCACCTTCTCGTCGGCCGGTACGGCGGTGGCCTCCAGTCTGACGACCGCCGTCATCAACGAGCTCTTCGAAACCTATGTGGCCGCATCGGCCCGGGTGCTGCAATACGAGGCTGTGGGTCGAATGCCCGGCCCGGTGGTAATCGCGGCAGATCTGGCCATGGCGATGGGCCACAACGGTGCCATCGAACGACGCACCGCCCGCGACACTGCGGAGCACATGCTCAGCTGGATGGCCCGCAAGACCATTCGTCGATCAGCACGTCGTCTATTTCGGAGTCTGATCCCCGTCGTGGGCATCGGGCTTGCCACGGTCGGCTCGGCGCGCGACGTTCGCAAGGTCCTCGCCCTCCCCCTCAGACCCGCGGGCGATACCGAGATGGCGCGCATCAAGACCCGCCTGGCAGGAGGCGATCCGTGGGAGAACGCCGCCGAGGATTTTGGCTGGTTCCTCGAGCGCCAGCAGATGCCATTGTCGTTGGGCCTCAGACCCCGCCCCGCAGGCCCCGTCGAGGACGCACCGCCGCCGATCACCAACGGACGGACCCGGTCCCGGCTGCGCCGCTTCGTCCCCAGCAAGCGCTGAGAGACGGTCGACGATGACCCTGGTCGGGAGCCACTGTCCCACCTGCACCCAGCCAACGACTTCATCAGACCGCTTCTGCGCCTCTTGTGGGAGCGACCTCGATATCGACACGATCCTGCGTTGGAATGACGAGCCGCCTCAAACGGCCGAATCGGTCGATCCCACAACCGCCGACGGTCATGGATGGCTCGCCGTGGTCGCGGCCAACGGGTGAAGTTAGTAGACCGCTTCGGCTTGCTTGTCGACATCGCCGACGGCCTTGAGGTCGGCGCGGGCGCCGGCGGCCATGGCCAGAGTGTCACTCGACACGGTGACCATCTGGAATCCACCCTCGACCCGCTTGGGAGCGACCCCGGCGTTGCTGTGTATGCCCGGCGCGATCCCCCGTGCCTTGCAGGCGTTGACGACCTTCTCCAACGCGTCCGGGAACGGGCCGTCGTTGTCGACTCCGGGTGGTAGGCCCAAGCTGACGCTCAGGTCGGCCGGTCCAATGTACACCGCGTCGATCCCCGGAACATCGAGGATGGCGTCGATGTCGGCCACCGCCCGCTCGGTCTCGATCATGGCGATACAGGCGATCTGATCGTTGGCGGTCGGGTAGTAGTCGTCGTGCACCATTGCGGCGCGAATGGGACCGAAGCTGCGTCCCCCCTCAGGGGCGTATCGGCATGCCGCCACGGCAGCCTCCGCCTCCTCGACACTGTTGACCATCGGAACCACGACCCCGACCGCTCCCGCGTCGAGCACCCGGCCGATGATCCCGGGTTCGTTCCACGGGACGCGCACGATCGGCGGGGTGTCGGTAGTAGAAATGGCCTGCAGCATCTGCAGGGCGTCGCTGTACTCCGCCGTGCCGTGCTGCAAGTCGATACAGGCATAGTCGTACCCCTGGCGGGCCATGAGCTCTGCCGAGTAGGTGTTGGCCAACGACAGCCAGCACCCAAATGTGACCTCGCCGGCCTGCCATTTCGCCTTCAACGCGTTCTGCATGCCCACTGACTATCACAGCCGCATCGACGACGAACTGCCGAGCCGGCGGCCCACCTCCCCGAAACCGACCCAGGCCAGCGAGTAGGTTGACGGCTCAACCAAGGCCCCGGTCATTGCCGCCGTTCTGGGCATCGAGGAGCACCCATGGATGTCATCATCTTCGTCGCTCGGGTCGCGTTCGCCCTGTTGTTCGTTGGCTCGGGCCTTGGCCATTTTGACAAAGCCCGACGACACCGCAGCGGTGGCCCAGGCCCGTGGGCTGCCCAGCCCCAGGCTGGGCGCTCAGATCAGTGGCGTGGCGTTGCTCGCCGGCGGCATCGGCGTGGTGTTAGGAGTCTGGACCGATCTTGCGTTACTCGGCATCGCGGTGCTCGTGATGCTGATCGCCGTGACCATCCATCCGTTCTGGACCGACACCGGGGACAAGCAGCAGACCGAGATGGCCATGTTCATGAAGAACATGGCCATCGTGGGTGCCGCCATTACCCTGTTTGCGTTCTTCGCCTACGGCTACGACGGTTGGCAACTGGTGGGTCCCGCCCTCGACTGGACGCCGTAGGGCGTCCAGTCGAGGGCGAACTTTCGCACTGAGGTCGGTCTGGGATCGTGCCGCGGCCCACACCAACCTGACATGTGCAATTTGTGGCGGTGAAGCGGCGATGATGGGCAGATGCGACGTCCAGGTCTGGTTCCGGCGACAACCACCAAGCTTAGAGGCCGAGCGGATAGGGAACCAGATCGGTCAGGTTGCGCATCGGTCCGGAGCGAGGCCGTGGCCCGAGCGGCACAGCCCTGGGCTGCCCAAGGTCAGCCCTGGGCTGCCCAAGGTCAGTGCGCCAGGCGACAAGAGCGGGAAGCAACGCCCCAGCCAAGCACAGGGTCGTTCCTATCCGCTAGCTCCCTTGGGGGCCTCGCCGTGGCCCTGGCCATGACGCTGGTCGGCGGAGCCTGTAGCGCAGCCTCGTGGGCCACGATCTCCGATTTCGAACAGGCACCGGTCGAAACCGACGCGGTCGTGGTGCTGGGCACGACGACGAGCCTCATCGTGTCTCCGGACGAGTCCCTTGACCCGGAGCGGGTCGCCCCGCCCACGGCTCCAACTACCACCGCATGCGACCAGATCGTGCATATCGGCGACTCCACGTCGGTAGGCATGATCGACCCGGAGTTCAGGGTCCCGCCCGAACAACGCATCGATGCCCAGTACGCACGGGTCGGCGTCACGACGGTGCACCTGGAGATCGAGGGGGCACGCTCCATCGTGGAAGGCCTGCCCGGTCAGGTTAACGCCCACGATGTGGCTGCTGCCTATCGCGAACAGGGCTACGACGGCTGTTGGGTACTGGCGCTGGGGACCACCGACACGGCCAACGTCGCGGTGGGTTCCAACGTCGGTCGACGTGAACGTATCGACCGCATGATGAGCCTGATCGGTGACAATCCCGTCATATGGGTGAATGCGCGAACGCTCGTACCGTCGGGGGCGTGGTCCGACGAGATGATGCAGGCGTGGAACATGACGCTGGTCGAGGCCACCGCCGACTACCCGAATATGGCTATCTACGACTGGGCCGCGGTGGCCGACCCCTCCTGGTTCAATCCCGACCAAATCCACTACACCCTCGCGGGCAACATCGAGCGGTCCCGTCGGTTGGCCGATGCCCTGGTCCGCCAGCTCCCGGGCACCGCAGCGTCCGGCGCCGCGCCCTACGGAGCGGGTGACTTCCCAGGGAACTAGTCGAATCCGCCTGGTCAGCCGCGCCCGGTGCCGCTTGTCCGGCTCGGCCCGAGACACCATGATGAATCGCGTCAACACTATGAATCGCGTCAACACTATGAATCGCGTCAACACTATGAATCGCATCAACACTATGAACCGCATCAACGGTGACGAGTCGTGGTGACGGGAATGCCGGGCCAGCTGACAAGGGGACACACATGGGTGACGAGATTCTCTATGAGGTGAACGGCCATGTGGCGACGATCACCACGAATCGGCCCGAGCGCTACAACTCGCTCAACTACGAGGCCTATCGGCTCTTGAGTGAGCGCTTCACCGAAGCGGACGCCGACGAAAATGTGAGGGCGGTGATCTGGACCGGGCACGGTCGAGGCTTCTGTACGGGTGACGATGTGCGAGAGCTCCTCGGCGAGGGCGCCAAAGAATTGTCGCGCCGGATCCAGAGCGGCGAACTGGAGCTGCCCGGCGCGCCGATGCTCCGCTCGACCACCCCGATCATCGCCGCCGTCAACGGCCCCGCGGTCGGCTACGGCATGGAGCTGGCCCTGTTGGCCGATCTCCGGATCGCGTCAACGTCCGCCCGATTCTCCGAAATGTTCGTCAAGCGGGCCATCGTCGCCGGCCACGACAGCTTCGAGCTGCTGCTCCAACTCGTCGGGCCCTCGACCGCGGCCGAGATCCTACTGACCGGCGACATGATCGAGGCCGATCGGGCGCTGGCCCTCGGCCTGGTATCCGAGGTGGTACCCGACGACGAGCTGCTGGCAGCGGCCCACACCATGGCCGAGCGGATCACGGCCAACGCCCCGCTCGCCGTGCAGGCGGCCATGCAGGGTCTGCGCCTGGGCCGGAGCGGGCGCCGAGATGAGCTCCGCCGGCACCTGGCCGAAACCTTGCCGAAACTCCTGGCCAGTGAGGATCACGCCGAAAGCGTGGCCGCGTTTCTCGACCGCCGCGACCCTCACTATGTGGGACGGTAACCCCGTGACCGGGCTCCAGCTAACGTTGTAGCCATGACCCAGTCCACGACCCTCGACTGGTTGGGATGCGCTACTTTTCGGCTCAATCTTCCCGATCTCACCGTATTCCTCGACGCCTATATCGACCGAGTGGACTCCGCACCACCCACCGGTGTCACCACGGCCGATATCGATCGTGCCGATTGGATCGTCGTCGGACATTCCCACTTCGATCATCTGTGGGGGGCGGAAAAGATCGCCTTGAAGACCGGCGCGAAAATCATCGGTTCCTACGAGACGATCCGGGTGATGGAGGCTCAGGGGGTCCCTCTGGACCAGATGATCCCGGTGTCGGGCGGCGAGCGTATTGCTCTGGGTGCCGGCGTGACCGTGTCGGTGTATCCCAGCCAGCATTCGTGCGTGTGGAGCCACACCGGTTTCGTGGATTCGGGCGATGTCTGCATCGGGGATCTCGCTGTGCTCTGGCATGAACGCCAGGAGCGGCTCTCAGAACTGTGGAAATACCTGAACGACGTGGGTGAGGAAGCACAGGCGCACCTGACCGAAAGCCATCAGGGTGATCGCGGTGACGGTGGTGCCCTCGTCTATCTCTTCGACACCCCCGACGGACGGCTGCTGTTCCAGGACACCTCCGGGCACTGGTCGGGTGTGCTGCACAATCTTCGGCCCGATGTGGCGATCCTCGCCGCGGCCGGGCGGGGCAATGTCGACGGCGAGCCGACACAGGGCTCGTTGGCCCAGTTCGTAGCCCGCCAGGCCGATCTGCTCCGTCCTCGACGGGTCATCCTCGGCCACCACGACGACTGGCTCCCCGGGTTCACCATCGACACCGACATGGCCCCGATCCGCGACGAACTGGCCCGCACCGTCCCGACTTGTCAGCTCATGGAAATGGGCTACGACCAGGGGGTTCCCATTTTTGAGTGAGCGAACTCACCGACCGCCACTCATCAATCGTAATCAAACTGACACAAATATCGTCATCGGTCTCAAGAAGGCCGGGCGTTCTGTCGACCACTACCTTGTGGGGATACGGTGGGACCGCAGCGCCTCTGCGGACGAGTTCAGTGCCATCTCGGATTTCACGGAAACCCTGTCGTCGCTCGACCGGGTCATCCGGAGCGTCGATGGACCGCGGCGACAACGCACCCGCCGGCGAGGCACCGATCCGAAACCGACAGATGCGGCACGGCCCGAGACGACGCTGACCGAAATCGTCCCGTCCCCCATACCGGCGGATATGAACATGGAGCTGGACATCAGAGTCGAGCCCGAGACCCCCGACGCCGCGTGAGCAGAGTCCGGGCTCGATCGATCTGCTAGGTGGCTGCTGATCAACACTCACCGGCGTTAATCAGCAGACTCCTAACGGGGGGTGGCCACCACATGGGCGACCTGCCATCCCGCTCCGTCATAAGACGGGCGGAGTCGGCGCACGTCATAGCCCATCTCGGTGATCATCGACTCGAACGCCTCGCGCTTTTCATCACACCGTTGGGCGGACTCGTCATCGAATTCACAGACCAACACCGGCCGAGTCCGAGCGATGGTGTCGGTCATCCCGGCCAGCACCTGGGGCTCTGCCCCCTCGACATCGATCTTCACCACGTCTGGTTCGGGCACGGCGCCTGACGAGATCAACTCATCGAGGGTTACGCCGGTCACCGACTCCCGCCCCCGGAGATCCGGAGGGGCTGAGTCCGGGGCGATCGTGGAACCACCGGGATGCTCGGCGACGAGCAATTCGACCGGGCCGGACCGGTCGGTGAGCGCCACCTCGTGGATCTCGATGTTGCCGAATCCGTTCCGCTCGGCATTGTCTCGGATGCACTCCACATTGTCGGCCAACGGTTCGAATGCCACGACCCGACCGTCCGGTCCCACCCGTCGCGCCGCGATAAGCGAGAAGAAGCCGATGTTGGCCCCGATGTCATGGAACACGGTCCCCGGTTTGACCAGGCCGGCGATCGCCTCTTGGACCGGCAGCTCGTTCGTGCCGTCCGCGTAGTCCGAGCTCGCGTTCCTCGTTCCCATCCTCAGCCCCGCGGCCGGCCCGGAGGCGACGACCAGCTCCGACTTCGAACCGACGGGAAGCATCCCACCGATGCGCCGGCGAACGGTCTTTCCGGCTGAGCGCCACGACCTACCCGCTGAGCGCGAGGGGCCGGCCGTCGCCACCCGACCGATGACCGCGCCCGCCGCCTCGGCCGTGGCTTGACGGGTCCGGGGGGCGGCCAGTTCCCGACCTGTAGCACCCATGCTGGCCGCCACGTCACGGTCGCCGAACGTTTCCACCACACCCGAGGCCAACATGGTGGCGTCTTGGGCGTCGACCAGAATCGCTGAGGAACCGTCGACCGCGAACTCCTCGATGGCGGGGAGACGAACGGCCACGACCGGCAACCCGGCGGCCATCGCCTCCAGGACTGCCATACCAAATCCCTCGGAGCGCGATGCACTCAGAAAGCCATCGGCCACTCCGAGCAGGTCCGGCACATCCGAGCGATGACCGGCGAGCGTGACCCGGTCCGACAACCCGCGCCTCGAGATCTCGGCTTCAAGGGTGGCCCGGTTCTCGCCTTCGCCGACGAGCAGCAGGTGAGCGTCCGGAAGGTCGTCGGCGATCAGCTCCATCATCGGCACCAGCTCTTGCTGACCCTTCAGATCGATCAACATCCCGACCGACAACAAGAGGGGGTCCGCGTCGACCACACCGAGGCGTTCCCGCAACGCTATGGCCGCGCCGGGGTCGATCTGCCGCTCGAATACCTCGGCGTCGAGGCCGGGCCGTACGAGATCGAAGGCCTCGACCGGCAGCCGAAGATGGTCGGCAAATGACCGGGACACGGCGTTTGACAACGAGAGCCGGGCCGCAGCGCGACGCACCGACCAAACGTTGAACGGCCACATCGCGGACCGTTTGGCCCAGGCGAGCGCGCGCGATGGCCGTGGGGGAAAGCTCAGCCGAGGGATGGCGATGCTCATGAACCAGATGACGAACGGGCGGCGGGTGACCAGAGCCACGATCTGCCCGAGGGTGCGGTCGAGCGGCGTGTTGAGATTCAACAACACATCGACCCGTTCACGCTTGACCATCCCGACGAGGCGAGCGACGACCCCGGGATAGGTCCCGATGCCACCGACGGGCACTATCTCGCACCGGACACCGGCATCGCGGTACTGCTCCAGCATCGGTCCTTCGCCGAGACCGACGACGAGATGTTCGAAGCCGTCGTCCATCGCCTCGATGGTGCGCAACAAGATCACCTGCCCGCCGCCAAGGTCGAAGTCGGGCAGTAGGTGCATGATCCGCACCGGTTGAACGGGTGTGGGACTCATCGGTCCACCTCCACAGGATTGGTGCCGTCGGACGAGCGGATGGGCTCGAAGAAAAGCTCCTCAGGAGCCAGCTGGCGCTCGAGAAATCGAGGAGGAAACACGGCCCAGTCGTCCTCGCCGGTGAGGTTCGTGAGCTGGCTTCGGTACTCGGCCACCGCTTGCTCTTTCACGATGGCGTATTCGCCGGATTTCACGATCCGGGGTCGCAATGTGCGCATGGCGCGCACGGGCCGGGTCAGGAGCTGACCGAGGCGCGCCACCTTCGTCGAGTCGTGATCGACCCAGGCCCACGGTTCATAGAACCAGACCGGGTATTCGTAGATCTTCGCCGCCAGCCCCTTTTGGGCCACCAGCCGCCGCACCACCCGGCTCATGGCCCGGTGATCATCGTTCCAGTCGATCGAGGACGGGGCATAGATCTCGTCGGGTCGAAGTTCGGTGACCAGCTCGTCGATCCGTTCGGCGAGGGGATCGACACGATCGGCGAGGTGTCCGTCGGGATGATCGAGAAAGATGAGCTGTTCGGCATCGGTCGGATCGAGACCCAGCACCGATACAGCCGCCCGCGCCTCGTCGCGCCGCATGGCAGCCCTCTCGGTCGGACCGAGACGTGACCGGGGGTGCGACGCCGTCCCGTCGGTGGCGATGACGACGGTCACCGGGGTCCCCGCGGCCGCCTTGCGAGCGATCGTGACACCACAGGCCAATGTCTCGTCGTCGGGGTGGGGGGCGAGGACGAGCGCCGAACCCGACGCGACCTGCACAGTGTGGTCCTCTGCTCGATCGATGAGCAGATCTCTATAGGTTGTACCCAACCGTCCGGTCAGCGCGCTGATCACTGCTCGTCCGCCGGTCATCGTCGTCTCTTCATTCTCGGCCACCTCGCCCAACAGACTGATGAGGCTACCGGCGCCTTTCCCCACATCGACCTCGGTGGTCCACCCCACTGGTCAGGTCTTTTGTATTCGGCGCTCCCGGGTACCACCTGATTGGCCAGGCCTACAAATTGGATCACCCGCCGGTACACTCGCCGTTGCAAGCTGTGGCGGAGGTGCAATGTAAGTGTCGATCATGGACGGTCCAAAGGTGAGCGTCGGTCTGCCGGTGTACAACGGGCAGAACTATCTCGCGGAATCGATCGAGTCGATCTTGGCTCAAACCCATAGTGATCTTGAGCTGATCATCTCGGACAATGCCTCGACCGATGACACCGAGGAGATCAGCCGCAGCTTTGCTGCGGCGGACGACCGGGTCAGGTACTACCGCAACGACACCAACGTCGGGGCCAACCCCAACTACAACCGGACCTTCGCTCTGGCCCGCGGTTCCTATTTCAAGTGGCAGGCGCATGACGACATCTGCGCCCCCAAGTACCTCGAGCTGTGTCTCAATGCGCTGGAGAACGATCCTTCGATCTCGCTGGCGCACACCAAGACCGTCTACATCGACCGGACGGGTGAACGAATGGTCCCGGTCCGGGGCGGCTTCGTCGACACGGACGGGTATGTGGAACGCCTCATCGAGGATCCGGCATCCACCGAGCTGCTCGCCTCACCAGACGTCCACACCAGGTTCAACGCGGTCGTGAACCATATGAGCGTCTTCTATGACGTCTTCGGTCTCGCCACCATCGACACGTTCCGGCGCACCATGTTGCTCCCCAACTACTACGGGGCCGACAAGGTGTTCCTGGCCGAGATCACGTTGCTCGGACGCTTGGTACGGGTGGACGAAGAGGCCTTCATGCGCCGGTGCCACGCGGAGACGTCGACCCGCTCTGCTGGCCTACGCTCCCTCGCCGGCTGGTCCGACGCGGCCAAGTCTGTCGACTATTTTCCCGCGCTGATGATCAAAGGTTATGTCGAAGCTGTCAGGTCCGCCGATCTCACTCGTGCCGAACGTCGCCGATGTGGCGCGGTCATCGCTCGCAAGTTCGCGTCGCCGTACAAGCTCTTGCGCGGCCGCTGATACGGTGCGCGGCCTGGGTGGGCCCACGATGCTGGACCACCGCGGCAGACCTCCGCTGGATGATCCGTTCCCGGTTTCCCCGCGCCGATCTCCGACCGCTCGACGCACCGTTGGTCTGAGACCACCGGGCCGGGCTTGGCTGCTGGTGATCCTGCTGTGCGGGGCGGCCGGTCTCGTCGCCTGCAGCGGCGACTCCGACGCGGATGACCATGATCCTGGCAATGCACAAGTCGACATCGCGACCGACCTCGTTCGCCCGTTCGAGGAACCGGAACCGCTGAGCTGGCGGGCTCTCGGCGAGCCCGGGATCGGCGCCCGGACCGCGGCGGTCAGCATCGACCCGTATCGCCGCGATCGGGTCCTCGTCGGCATCGATGTCGGCGGCGTCGGATACAGCGGTGACGATGGCCGCAGCTGGCAACGGTCGGCGGGTTTGACCAGCCAGGAGATTGGCCGTTTCACCTTCGACCCCGAGCGACCAGGCGTGGTCTGGGTGGGCACGATGGGCGGTCCGCACCGTTCCGATGATGGCGGCGAGACCTGGGAGCTGCGGCGCGATGGCATGCCCGACATCTCGCCGGACTTCTATACGTCCCCTATCGAGATCGTGCTGAGCGATCCTTCGCGCCGAGGTCACCTCCTCGCCTTTGGCGGCTCTCACACCGGTCGTTCCTCGCTGGGAGAACCCCGCTGGGGGACCGTGTGGGAGAGCTTTGACGATGGCCTCGAATGGTCCGAGCGCTCGACGATCGGTGCGGGCGCCAACATTGTCGCCGCGGCGCGAACCGCGGACGGAACCGTCTTGGCCGCCGCCCTCGACAAAGGGCTCTTCCGGTCCCATGACAACGGCGGGACCTGGACGCCCGCCACCACAGGACTCCCCCACTCGAACATACGCGATATCGCCGTCCACCCAACCGACCCCAACCGGGTCTGGGTGGCGCTCGGAGCAGGGGACCCCACCGGGATCGCGTTCGCCGGCGGGGTGTACCGGACCGATGACGGTGGCGATACCTGGGTGGCGAACCAGGCCGGGCTCGAGACCTACCTCGATGCCGCGGGCTCAGCCACCTCCAACTACGAGACGATCGCGGTGGCCCCCGGCGATCCCGAGGTGCTCTACACCGCCGACTCGGCACCGGGCCAAGAGACCATCTACAAAACCGTCGACGCGGGGAGAACCTGGCAGAGGGTGCTCGACGGGCCCATGGCATTGAACCTTGCGTTCCCTTACGACTCGGGTCCCACCGCCCTCTCGATGGTCGTCGACCCCGAAGATGCCGATCGGGTAGTGGCCGGCCAGGGCGAGTACCTCTTGCGCACGGCCGACGGTGGTGAAACCTGGCAACAGATCTCCAGCACCAGAACGGCCGCCGGATCATGGACCGGCAAAGGACTCTCCGGCCTGGTCGCCACCGACATCTCCTTTGGCCCCGACGGTACGACGAGCCTCATGGCGCTCGACGGTGCCGGCCTGTTGCGCTCCGGAGACCGGTTGCGCTCCTGGAGCCGACCTCTGGTGCCATGGGACCCGTGGGGCGGCGCCTACGAGATGAGCCAGGTCGAAGGGGACGAATCCCAAGCCTGGTTGCTGCTCGGCCAAGCCGGAGTCTTCAACGGGATCGCCTACTCCGCCGACGGCGGTCTCAACTGGGAAGTACAAGTCGACGGGGGGCTACCGGCACGCGGCGCGTTCGCCGCCGGCGGCTACGCCGTCGAAGTGCAGCCCGACGGGACGGTCTTCGCCATCATCGGAGGCGAACTCTACCGGTCCAGTGGCCCCGACTCGTCCTGGACGCTGATCCAGAGCGGTCTCGCCCTCACCGATATTGAACGCAGTGAGACGGACTCCGGTCTACTCGTCCTCGGCGGCGAGGCCGGTCTGTTCACGAGCCGAGATCGCGGTGACACCATGGACCTGGTGGAAGGGACCCGGGTACGGCCGAGTCGGGTCGTCCTCGACCAGGATCGCGGCGACATCTATGTGCTCGGATGGCGAGAGCCGACCGGGGGCCTGTGGCGATACCGGAACGAGGAATGGACCCGGCTGTTCGACGAGGTACACGCGTACGATTTGGCCATCGATCCATCCGCGCCCGAGCATCTGCTCCTCACCACGAACGACCACCCGTTCCACGACGTCAGCGCGGCGTCAGGGGTCTGGAGATCCACCGACGAGGGCTCGTCGTGGACCCAGATGAACCAGGGGTTGCTGATGCCGCGGGTGTCGACCATTGCGTTCGATCCGAACACCCCGGGCCGGGTCGTGGCCGGAACCTTCGGCGGCGGCTTCTACCACACGACAGGCGTTGTAGCACCGTAGGGTCTCGCCACCTGGTTGACTGGCAACAATCGATGACGGGAGCAGTCCATGGATCCAGTGAAGCTGACGGTGTGGTCGGACTACCTTTGACCGTGGTGCTATGTCGGGACCGTGCGTCTCGATGAGATCGCCGAGGACCTCGGGGGCGAGGTCGAGATCCAATGGAAAAGCTACCTTCTCCGCCCCGAACCCGAGGATCGGACCATAGAGAAGTTCACGGAGTACACCCAGTCGTGGAAGCGTCCGGGCTCGATGGAGCCTCGGATCACGTTCAACCCTTGGTCCGGTAACTCGCCTCCCCCCAGTCACAGCATTCCCGCGGCCTTGGCCGGCAAGGTCGCCGGGCTGTTCGGCGCCGAGGCGTACCAGTCGTTTCATCATCGAGCGATGGAGGCGTACTTCACCGACAACCGGACCATCTCCGATGTCGCGGTCCTGGTCGACATCGCGGCCGAGGCGGGCATCGACCGCGCCGAGTTCGACGAACGGTGGCAAGCCCGCTCGAAGGACCTCATCAACGATGTGATCGACGACCACAATGCCGCGGTGAACGCCGGTATCAGCGGCGTCCCGGCGGTTGTGGTGGGCGATAAGTACCTGGTCGGTGGGGCCGTCGACACCGACGAATACCGCCAGATCATCGCCAAGGTTCGTTCCGAAACACGCTGAACGACCTTTGACCGTAGCCGGCCAAGTCCCGTCGGATCATCCCCGCCAACGGTCCGAGGAACGGGCGCGCGGCACGGTCCGGTGGGTAGCCTGAGCGCGGACGACAAGGGGGTCCACAATGACCATCGATGACACCATGCACCAGGCCAAACTCGACGTGAGCCATCTCACCGAGGACAGCTTCGGCGCCACCGGGCGACGAGAGTTCCTGCAGTATCGCGATCTCGGCCTGCAGGACGCGACCGACGGACGCTTTCGCGCCACGATGATGAAGTGCGACGGCAAGAACGAAGAAACCGGCTGGCACTACCACGAATGTGATGTCCAGTTCATCTACATCGTGGACGGTTGGGTCGAGCTGCAATTCGAGGGCGGCCGGGTCGAACGTCTCGAGAAGGGCTCGTCCATGACGATCCCTGGCGGGGTGCTCCACAACGAGATTGCCATGGCCGACAACTTCGAGGTGTTCGAGTTCTCGTCGCCGGCCGACCTGGGCACGGTGCCCGTGGCGGCCCCGGCGTAGACCACCGGCCGGCGCCCCCGGGTAAAGCCTGGCGGTGCCGGCTGAGTCCGGGCGGTGCCAGCTGAGTCCGGGCGGTGCCAGCTGAGTCCGGGCGGTGCCAGCTGAGTCCGGGCGGTGCCAGCTGAGTACAGTGTCCGCCGATGAGCAGCCTCACCTACGACACCATCGTCATCGGCGGAGGTGTCGTCGGCGGATCGGCCGCGTACCACTGCGTGCTCGGCGGCGCCTCGACCCTGTTGGTGGATCGCCACCACCCGGAGCGGGCGTCGGACGCCGCCGCGGGAATCCTTTCGCCCGAGACGAACGTGCGCGACTCCGCATCATGGTTCGAGCTGGCGGTCCTGGGGGTCGACTACTACCCGACTCTGCTGTCGCGCATCGAAGCCGACGACGGGGGCCCGACCGGGTACGGGCGCTGCGGCAAGCTCCTCATCGCCAGCACTGACGATCAGGTCGCCGGGTATCAGGCCGCGGTGAACGTGATCCTCCACCGCAGGGACCGTCGGGCCCGGCCCGAGGAATCCGCGCTCCGGGCCATCCTTCCCGAGCGGGCCAAGGAGCTGTTTCCCCTCCTCGGTCCGGTGAAACGAGCGCTCTGGCATGAGCACGCCGCCCGTGTCGATGGTCGCCTGTTGGCCGCCGCGCTGGCCCGGGCCGCCACCAACCGCGGCCTGAACACCTGTGTCGGCGAAGTCGACAGCCTGGTGACCGACGGGGACCGGGTCGTCGGGGTCGACGTCGGCACCGAACGATATCTGGCGGACTCGGTGGTCATCACCGGCGGGGCCTGGTCTGGGCCCCTCCCCCTACAGCTCAATGTCCCCATCAAGGTCGAACCTCAGCGCGGGCAGATCGTGCACCTCCGACTGGAAGGTGTCGAGACGGCCGCCTGGCCGATGATCGCGGGAATGGGGGGCCACTACATCGTCCCATGGCCCGGTGGGCGAGTCGCGGTCGGCGCCACCCGCGAAGACGGGAGCGGGTTCGACGCCCGCTCCACCGCCGAAGGCGTGCAGGAGTGTCTCGACCAGGCTGGGGTCGTCGCTCCGGAGCTCGCCGAGGCCGAGATCATCGAAACCCGCGTCGGGCTTCGGCCGGTCACGCCGGACCTGTTGCCCCTCATCGGTCCCATACCGAAGTGGAAGGGCGCATTCCTCGCCGCCGGCCATGGCCCGACCGGTCTCCAGCTCGGGCCCTACTCCGGCAAGCTGATAGCCGATCTCATCGAGGGAAAAGCGGCCGATACCGACCTGGGCCCATTTCGCGTCGACCGCTTCTCCCGCCGATGAGGTGAAGGCGATCTGGCAGGGGATCGGGTCGATCTCGTACCGTCAGCTCAGCGTCTAGACCACAACCCGGGGGAAATCGTGAACATATTGGTCATCGGAGGCACCGGCCCGACCGGTCCTGGCATCGTCAACGGACTGGTGGACCGGGGCCACACCGTGACGATCCTCCACACCGGACGCCACGAAGTGGACACGATTCCCGACCATCTCGAACACATCCACACCGATCCCTTCGATGAACAACAGTTCGCCGACTCGATCGAGGGACGCACCTTCGATCTCGTCTTTGCCATGTACGGCCGACTGCGATCGGTGGCCAAGGTGCTGGTGGGAAAGACTCCGAGGCTGTTCTCGATCGGCGGAGTTCCCGTGTATGAGGGTTTCGGAGAACACGAGTCGGTGTTCCCCCACGGCATGCGCATGCCCACGAGGGAAGATGACCCGCTGGTCGGCCCGGAGGCCGCACCCAAGATCGCCAAGATCGTGGCCTCCGAGCAGCTGGTGTTCGAGCTGCATCCCGACGCCACCCATTTCCGGTATCCCTACATCTATGGACCGAATCAGGTCCTGCCTCGGGAATGGCCGCTCGTGAAGCGGGCTCTCGACCAGCGCCCGCACGTCATCCTTCCCGATGGGGGACTCAGCCTGTACACCTCCATCTATGCCGAGAACGTGGCCCATGCGGTGCTGCTCGCCGTGGACAAGCTCGACACGTCCGCGGGCCAGGTCTACAACGTGAGCGACGACTATCTGTTCGACTACCAACAGCTGGCCCAGATCGTGGCCGACGAGCTGGGCCACCGCTGGGACATCGTCACGCTGCCGTGGGCCCAAGCCCAATCCGCTTACCCGCTGATCCACAACCACTCGAGCACTCACCGGGTGGTCAGCCACGAAAAGATCCGCAGCGAGCTCGGCTATCGCGACAAGATCGACCCGGAACAGGCGCTGCGGTCGACGATCCGCTGGCAGGTCGAGCATCTCGTCAAAGACCCCGACGGGGTCATCGAACGGTTGCAGGATCCGTTCGACTACGCCGCAGAGGATCAACTCATCGAGGCCTACCATCGGTTCGCGGCCGACGCGGCCACGGTGGACTTCCCGGTGGCACCTGGCTACAGCTTTGGCTACTACGGGCCCCGGCCGAACCCGGGCGGAGCCCGCGGATCGTTCCGGGCCTGACCATCTTCGACAGCTCATATGAGGAGAATGAAATGGATCTGGGTCTGAACGACAAGATCACGCTAGTGACCGGGGCCGGTCGCGGTATCGGTCGAGCAGTGGCCCTCAGCCTGGCCGCCGATGGCGCAGCTGTCGTCTGCTCGGACATGTCCGGGGACAGCGCCACCGAGACCGCGACGGAGATCACCAACAACGGAGGCCGGGCCGTCGGTATCGCCCACGATGTCTCATCGCTGGACCAGGCCAAAGCTGCGGTGGCCCTGGCGCTGGACACGTACGGACGACTCGACTGTGTCGCCAACGTGGCGGGCGCATGGCGGCCGGGCCTGTTCGTGGACTCCACCCCCGACGACTGGCAGTTCGAACTGGACGTCGATCTGTTGGGCGCCATCAACACGACCCGAGCTGCGCTCGATCCGATGATCGAGCAAGATGGCGGCAAGATCGTGAACGTGGCCTCGGATGCGGGTCGCGTTGGAGAGTTCCGTCAGGCGGTGTACTCCGGCGCCAAGGCCGGTGTTATCGGGTTCTCGAAAGCGGTGGCCAAAGAGGTTGGTCGCCACAATGTCCATGTGAACTGTGTGGCGCCTGGTTTCACCAAGACGCCCGGCACCGACGGCATGATGAGCGAGGAGCAGGAGGCGAGGATCGCCCGGGGCTACCCGCTGCGCAAGCTGGGTACCGCCGAAGAAGTGGCCCCGATGATCGTGTTTCTCCTCTCCAACGGGGCTTCGCACATCACCGGTCAGGTCATCAGCGTCTCTGGCGGATACTCCATGGTGTGAGTCGGGAAGGGACCTTCGCACTCATTGGGCGAGCTGCGCCAGCAGCACCAGCTCAGCGCGGGAGGGCAGGCCCCACGGGGAGTGCGAGCGCACACGCCCGTGCTCCCTCAGCTGCCAGACCGCGAACGTCTCGGCGAAGTCGCCCGACCCGACCTCGAAGTCCCGCTGGCCCGAGCCCGTCCACCAGTCGTGGCCCGGGGCAATCGATCGGGCCGCCAACCACGCTTCGCGCTCGGCCGCCGTGTTGTAGGTGATGTCGACGGCGTGGCCAAGCTCGTGAGCCAGGGTGAACGCCACCTCGAACACCGACTGACCGGTCCGGACATAGATCTCGATGTGCTTGTCGTGAGGCAGGGTGACCCCCAGGATGCTGGGCCGAGGCCCGGTAAACTCGACGGTCCATCCCGGGAGCTTGTGCTGCCAGTCATAGGAGATCAGATCCAGGGCACGCGACCCGACGCGATGCTGTTCGCTGTCGTCGTCGATCACCTGCGCCACGGCGGCGACCAGGGCAACATCGCCACCTTGGAAATACGCGGGCACGTCGCACCCGCTGGTGAGCAAGGCCAGCACCCCCCAGCCCGCCGTCCACCGCCGAAGAGGCGACTCGCCTCTGGGCGCCATCATCGTTCCCACCGTCGCCACCTGCATGCCCGCATACGTCAACTACTACTTGCCCCCCTCGCGCAAGTACACGGACTTTCCAGTATTTCCCAAGCACTTCAGCACCTTTCTCACCAGCGGTAGCGAGAGGCGACGTCACCGTGGTTTTTGGCGCACCAGCCCGCTCGCTCCGCGTAGTCGGCGCGGCGCGGCGACCTCGGCGCAGCGATGACACGTGGCGGTGCCCGGGCGGTCATGATGGGGAGGTCCGGTAGCCCAGCCCAGACGGAGCCTCACATGTTGACCGAGCGGATCGAAGGAAAATGGATCGACACTTTTGCTGAGGTGTTCGCCCTGTGCGGTGTCACCGAAGGCGAAAGCGCGGCGATCCTCTCCGAAACCCAGAGTCGACCGGTGAACGTGAACCTGGCGGAGCTGGCACTGGTCCGGCTGGGCGCCCGGCCCTTCCACATCTCGGTCCCCACACCGCGGGTGAGCGCACCGGTGCCGGTCCGGTCGACGGGAGCTTCTGACGCCATCGGCTCTCTCGAACCGGTGGTTGCGGCCCTCGCCGGATCCGGGATCGTCATCGACTGCACCGTGGAGGGTCTGCTCCACGCCGTCGAGCTACCGCAGATCCTGAAGGGCGGGGCTCGGGTGCTGATGGTCTCCAACGAACATCCCGAGGCGCTCGAACGCCTGAAACCGACTCCCGATCTCGAGCCCAAGGTGAAAACGGGCATCAAGAAGCTGATCGGCGCATCACAGATGCTGGTGAGCTCGGACGCCGGCACCGACCTCAGCGTCGACATCACCAGCGCACCCGCGGGTGGCGGGTGGGGGTACACGACCAAGCCCGGCTCGATCACCCACTGGCCCGGTGGGCTATGCCTGTGCTTCCCCCGGGCGGGCACGGTGAACGGCAAGATCGTGATGAACACCGGCGACCTCAACCTGACCTTCAAGCGCTATGTCGACTCCCCCATCACCCTCACCATCGAGAACGACTACATCGTTGACATCGCCGGGTCCGGGGTCGACGCCGAGCTGTTCCGCAGCTATCTCTCGGCTTGGGGGGACCGTGACGCGTACGCCACCAGCCATATCGGCTGGGGCATGAACCAGGGTGCGAGGTGGGACGCCATGGCGCTCTACGACAAGACCCAGACCAATGGCACCGAACAGCGGGCCTTCGGGGGCAACTTCCTCTACTCGACGGGCGCCAACGAAACCGCCGGCCGGCACACGCTGGGCCATTTCGACCTACCGATGCGCAACCACACGGTCACACTCGATGGTGAGATGATCGTGGATCGCGGTGTCCTCCAGGGCGAGTTGGCATGACGAGACGGACGTACCGATGACCCCCGAACGGCTGAACGAGCTCATCGCCCTGGCCAGGTCGTTGGGCCGCGGGCGGTTTGCCCCCCGCGCAGCCACCTATGATCTGGAAGCCAGCTTCCCGTTCGAGAACTACGAGGACCTGAAAGAACACGGCTTTCTCGGCCTTTGTGTACCCGAGCAACACGGTGGCCTGGGGGCGAACTTCGAGGAGTACTGCCAGATCAGCGCCGAGCTCGGCCAATACTGCGGCGCCACTGCCCTGACCTTCAACATGCACACGGTGTCGATGCTCTGGAGCTCGGGGCTGGTCGACGATCTCGACCTCAGCGCCGAGGACCGCGCCGCACACGAGGATCGCCGCCGCTACTGGTACCGCCGGGTGGTCGAGGACGGCATCGTGTTCGCTCAGCCCTTCTCCGAGCCCGACAGCTCGGCATCGAGTGGGGCGAACCCCTTTGCCACCCGGGCCCGACCCGTCGACGGTGGCTGGCTGCTCAGCGGCCGCAAACACTTCGCCTCCCTGTCAGGGGCGGCGGACTACTACTCGATCACCTGCACCGAGGTCGCCGACGAGGGCGCGGATCGGGACCGGCGGATGGATGACACCCTCTTTCTCATCGTGCCCGGTGATGCCGACGGTTTCGAGGTCACCGGGAGCTGGGACCCGGTCGGCATGCGGGGAACGGTCAGCCGTGTGCTCGAGCTTGACGACGTGTTCATTCCTACCAGCCACCAGCTGATGCCCAAAGGGATCTACCGGCAGGCGGCGCGCCGTTGGCCTCACATGTTCGTGACGCTCACCCCCACCTACATGGGCATCGCGCGCGCCGCTTACCAGTTCACGGTCGACTATCTCCGCGGCGAGATCGAGGGAGGTCCCACCAAGCCGGGGCGGGCCAGCGCCACGAAACAGTTGGCGGTGGCCGAGATGCGCCTGAAGCTCGACCAAGCAGAGTCGCTCTGGCGCACGATGCTGAGCGACGCTGGAGTCGACCCCTCCTCCGAGGACAGGTTGCGCATGTTCTCGGCCCAGTACACGGTGATGGAGTATTCCAACGACATCACCCGCCTCGCCATCCGCACCTGTGGTGGCCGCTCAATCATGAGGACCTTGCCGCTCGAGCGGATGTACCGCGACAGCCGATGCGGGTCCCTGATGCTGCCCTACACCGCGGAGATCAGCCTCGAACGCCTCGGCCGTGAGAGCCTCTACCGGCCCGGCGAGCGCGACTGATCCGATCGCGAGCGACAGGCGGCGCCCCACCCGCGCTACATCTCGATGACCGTGATCGCCTTCGCCGGACAGCGGCGAGCTGCGTTGTCGAGATGGGCTCGGGCCTCGACGGGGAAGTCGACCTCTGCGACCACGGCCACGTCGTGTTCGTCGAGGTCGAACACGTCCGGTGCGGCCTCGAGGCAGTTGGCGTAGCCGGCGCAACGGTCGCGGACCACCTCGACTCGTAGACGGGTCATGGCCGTCCGTCCCGTCCGTCCAGGTCGTCCCAGCTCGCGCCGGACATCAGCGCTGACCAGCGACGGTAGTAATTGCGGGCGTTCTCCTCGGTCATGAAGTAGCTCGACTCGACCGCGTCGGGCAGGAGCTCACTGGGCGAGGCCATGTCCAAG
>Ga0316190_10000636_pt1 | contig 24558 bp, 25 predicted proteins | sample Eddworburrow2_MG_FD_204929 | JGI IMG/M metagenome (GOLD analysis project Ga0316190, IMG submission 204929) | Coastal sediment microbial communities from Maine, United States - Eddy worm burrow 2 | ecosystem: Environmental > Aquatic > Marine > Coastal > Sediment | place: USA: Maine | collected... | reverse complement strand
GGTAATGGTTTCACCCACCGCCATACGACCTGATGCTGCTGGATTGAGCAGTGCCAGCGGCGTGCGCTCGCCCATAGCCATCGCCTCACCAGAGTAGCCATGATAACTACTGGCAGTCACTGCAACATCCGCCACCGGCACCTGCCAAGGGCCGACCATCTGATCACGACAAACCTGGCCAGTAATCGAGCGATCACCAATAGTGATCAGGAAGCTCTTGCTGCCTACTGTTGGCAGTTTTAAAACCCGCAGAGCTGCCTCTTCCAGATCAATACCGGCAGTTTCAAATTCAGGTTTTTGAAAGGTCTGGTGATGCACATCCCGCAGCATGTGTGGCGCATTACCAAACAGCAGCGGCATGGGCAGATCAATCGGATTGTTATTGAAATGGGCGTCACCCAGCAGCAACTCCTCTTCCTGAGTTGCCTCACCTACAACAGCATAAGGGCAGCGTTCCCGCTCACAGATGGCCTTAAATTCATTCAGCCGTTCGGCATCAACAGCCATTACATAACGCTCTTGGGATTCATTGCACCAAATCTGCATCGGTGACATACCCAGATCATCATTTGGCACAGTACGCAGTTCAAACTTACCGCCTCGGCCGCAATCATGCACCAGCTCTGGCAGCGCATTAGAGAGACCACCAGCCCCCACATCATGAATCCACAGTACTGGGTTAGCCTTGCCTCGCGCTGCACAGTGGTCAATGACCTCTTGGCAGCGGCGTTCAATCTCCGGGTTGCTGCGCTGCACGGATGCAAAATCCAGATCCTCAGCACTGGCACCACTATCCATCGAGGAGGCGGCACCACCACCCAATCCAATCAACATAGCCGGGCCACCCAGTACTACCAAAGGTGTGCCTGCAGGATATTCGTTTTTCTGTACATGCTCAGCCCGGATATTACCCAGGCCACCTGCAATCATAATGGGCTTGTGATAGCCGCGTAGCTCCTGACCATTTGGCCCAGGAACCTTCGCCTCAAAGGTACGAAAATAACCCGCCAGATTGGGACGACCAAATTCATTATTGAAGGAGGCTGCACCGATTGGCCCCTCCAGCATAATATCCAGCGCAGAGACAATACGCTCTGGCTTGCCAAAATCCTCTTCCCACGGCTGCTCTGCACCTGGAATACGCAGATTAGAAACGGAGAATCCAGCCAACCCTGCTTTGGGTTTGGAACCTTGTCCGGTTGCACCCTCATCACGAATCTCACCACCTGCACCTGTCGCCGCTCCCGGCCCTGGAGATATTGCCGTCGGATGGTTGTGGGTCTCTACCTTCATCAGGATATGAATATCTTCATCCTGATATCCATAGGCACCCTCTGGGTCAACCAGAAAGCGTTTTCCATGACTACCTTCAATCACCGATGCATTGTCTTTATAGGCTGATAAAACCTTACCCGGTGACTTATTGGTGGTATTACGAATCATTTTGAACAGGGAGTGCTCCTTCTTCTCCCCATCCACAATCCAATCGGCATTGAATATCTTATGACGACAATGTTCTGAGTTGGCCTGGGCAAACATCATCAGCTCAACATCAGTAGGATTGCGCTTTAACCCTTGAAAGCTCTCTACCAGATAATCGATCTCATCTGATGATAGTGCCAATCCCAGTTCACTGTTGGCTACTTCCAGCGCCACCTTTCCTCCACCCATCACATCTACTGTTTGCAGTGGGGTTGGTTCAGCATGAATAAAGAGGCAATTGGCATCTTGCGGATCAGAGAGCACAGACTCAGTCATCCGATCATGCAGTAGATCAGCTGCCTGATTCAGCTCATGGTCAGTGAGTGCCTCTCCGGTTGCCGTGAGGTAATAGGCAATGCCCCGCTCCAGGCGCTCGATAGTGGTTAAACCACAGTTGTGTGCAATATCTGAAGCCTTGCTGGACCAGGGTGAGATGGTGCCAGGACGTGGTACAACCAGAATCAGCTGCCCTTCAGGATCATGTTCAGCCAGGTGTGGCCCATAACGCAATAGACGATCCAGCACCGCTTGTTGCGCCTCACTCAATGTCTGCTCAACATCAGCAAAATGGAGATATTCCGCATACAGGGAAACAGGTCGACCAACATGTTCAGCGACTCGCTGTTGCAGTTTGTTCAGACGAAATTCAGAGAGGGCGGGCGCGCCACGAAGAATCAGCATTGTGCACCTAGATTTTGGGGAGGCACTTTGCAGGCGTCTCCGAGGTAAAAAGATGCGGCAATGATACTAGAAATCAACCTAACCCTACAGCGTATCAAGCCGTCTACGATAAAAAATGGAATAGTAACGAACATCACCAGGAGCATGGGCAATCAATCCCGAGATAACAATCACCAGAACAAGGCAAAGTACCTGATACTCTGGCCACACCAACATCAATGCAAGCAGCGAAAGCTTGAGCAGGATGGCATGCCCTCGTAGCTGCAACAGCCAGATGCCATTAGACCAGATCGACAGCAACATCATGAATAAACCTGATACCAATGTCAGATAAAGAAAGTCCTGCCAGACATCACCAACAGCTGCATAAAAGTAGCCGCCACCAATGCCAGCCATGCCCAGTAGATGTAGCGTACGCAATAGAATATTGACCCAGCGCTGCCCAATAAAGACTCGGGATTGCTTGGGAAAAAGAGCAGACATAATGGGCATTGACTTTAAGTGTGGTTTAGCCGGAGCAGATCTCCAGCCACTCCGTAGGTTCACCTTGCTCAGATATAGTCAGACAGGCTTCAAGCTGTGGAGAGACTCCCAACAGCGCATCTTTAGCCAGTTGCGGTGTATTGTTTTTTTCACTGAGGTGCGCAGCCATCAGGTGCCGCAGTCGGCTGTGATCAATTCTGCACAACAAGCCTGCCGCTTGACGATTACTCAAATGCCCCAAACGACCACCCACACGCGCCTGGAGTGCTGGTGGGTAGGGGCCATCAGCCAACATCAATGAATCATGATTGCACTCCAGCATCAGGGCATCGCAATCCTGCAATAGCTCGACAATATGTGGCGTGACAGAACCGCTATCGGTCAGCATGCCAAATTTCACACGGTTTGCTGTAAAGGTAAACTGAACCGTTTCACTTGCATCATGTGGCACAGGAAAAGGGGTCACCTGGATATCGCCAATCATGAAGGGGGGTTGATGACCACTGAAGCTGTTGAGATGAAGCAGCTCACCACAACGGTGATTACGCCGTGTACCACCAGACATCCAAACCGGCAGTTGGTAGCGACGGGCCATGGCGCCAACACCGCGGATATGGTCACCATGCTCATGCGTCACTAGAACTGCATCCAGGGTATCAGCTGCAACCCCCAGCTGAGTGAGACGCTGCTCAGTTTCCCGCGCAGAAAAGCCACAATCGACCAGCAGCCGGGTGCCACCCACTTCAATCAGAGTGGCATTGCCCCGGCTACCGCTGCCTAAAGATGCAAAACGCATGGGGGCTGTGACAACTTAATGCTACAAGCCTATTTTATCTGCTCATGCAGTAGACTCAGAATGCGCTTGGCTGTCTCTGAATTACTCTGTACGCCTTTAGTATCCTGAATCGTTACGCGAGTGGCCTCACCACTTTCATGCAATCTGACCTGATATTGCGTCTCCTTATCAATATCATCGTCATCACCCCAGAACACCAGTTTGGAGAGAATGCCTTTCTTCTTCTCATCATCCTGCATGGGGTCGTTATAACGAACATAGTAAACGCCTTTGCCACGATCCCTGTCTTCCACAGCAAAGCCGCCACGATCCAGTGCCATACCTGTGATACGCCATGCTCGTGGAAATTCTTCTGAAATTTTAAGCTCAGACTGGCCTCGTCCCTGTAGCAACTGGGAGCGCTGTTTGCCACTGTCTGCCTTCGCTAAATCCTTACTGGCACGTTTATCAGACACGCCAAAAAAGACCATCATTTTGCGCATCATCTCAGCTTCTAAGCCATGGTCTGTGGGACGAATAGCCCAAGTCGCATTCTCGTCCTCACCCGCTGTACCTTTGATAAAGGTCTCTTCCATACCGCGATGCGTCAGATATACTTCCGTAACACCGGCTTCTTCACCCTCTTCCAGGCGTATCCGGTACTGATCACGTGTAGCCGCAGAATAGGCCCCATCGAATGCCTTGCGCACAAAATCAGTTACAAAATCAGATTTGATATCTGCGCGATTCTCGATCCAGTTGGTACGCATCACACCCACTGAAGGATCCTGTTCTAATAACAAAATACCATTCTCATGCCAGAATGAGATGACCTTGTACCAAACATCATCAACCGGCGCTCGCACCACAAGCCAACGTATATCGCCGTCTCGTTTTACAGTGATATTCTCAATCTGTGGCAACACTTCACCACTTCCAGTGGTGCCACTGGTAGGCGCTGTCAACCGTCGTTCGCCTACATAATCTGAATAGGTTGCAGTGCCTGATGGCGTGATATCCGGCACCATGCGGGTATCATCAATAGAGCTGCTGGTTAGATCTGGCGGAATTTCCAGATCCTGCGCTGCCTGTTTCTCTTTTTTATAATCAACCTTGCGGTCAGGCAAAATTTTGCTGGTATCCGGCAGCATGCTACAGCCAGCAAAGCTGGAGGCTATCAGGATAGTGAGGATTTTTGTCCATCTGACAAACATATGAATTACCGTGAAATTATCTGGATTTAAAGTGCGTTAGCTTTTAGCATGGCCTGACGAACAGGCTCATGAAACTTTTTAGACAACCCTGTCAGTGGTAAACGTATACCCATCGGGATGCGTCCCAACTCAGCCACCGCCCATTTTACAGGAATAGGATTGGCTTCCAAAAACAGATCACTGTGCAGCGCTGCCATCTCTCCATCAAGCTGCTCTGCCTCTGCTTTATCACCCTTCAGTGCTGCCGCACACATCTTTTGCATGAGCGCAGGCACCACATTGGCTGTTACAGAGATAACGCCATGCCCACCCAACAACATCAGTTCACGGGCTGTAGCATCATCACCACTATAGATTGCAAAATCTTCTCCGCAGAGCTGCTTGATTTGCGTCACCCGTTCCAAATCGCCGGTAGCTTCTTTAATGCCGACAATATTGTTGATCTTTGACAGCCTGGCAGCCGTCTCTGGCAACAGATCACACACGGTGCGGCCAGGTACATTGTAGAGAATTTGCGGAATATCCACTGTTTCTGCAATCAATTTATGGTGCAGATACAGACCTTCCTGAGTGGGTTTGTTGTAATAAGGCGAGACTAGCAGACACGCGTCAGCACCAACCTCTTTGGCTCGCCGGGTCAGGCTAATCGCTTCTGTGGTGGAATTGGAGCCAGTACCTGCAATTACAGGCACCCTTCCTGCCGCAAATTCAACAACCTTGGCGACCACCCAACAGTGCTCATCTTCATCAAGCGTCGGGCACTCACCCGTAGTGCCAACCGCAACAATACCATCGGTGCCCTGCTCGACATGCCAGTCAACCAGGTTCCGTAAGCTCTCCGCATCCAGACTACCGTCCTCATGCATGGGTGTAACCAATGCAACGATACTGCCCTGAAACATGCACAAACTCCAAATAAATCAGGCTAAACGCGCAATTCTACAGTGCTTTATGAAACTGTGCCAAACATCCTTTTTAAGCTGGCATAACAATATGTAAAAGCTCATAATTTCGGTTCAAAGAGCAAAACAGGCTACACTGAACCTTTAGAGGCATCAGTGCCATAAATATAAGCCGCTAACATGCAGTGAGATAAAATATGCCCGCACAAAAAAACTACCTGGTCATTTCTGCTCTGGGGAAAGATCAGCCCGGCATCGTAGATAAACTCAGCAAAATCATTCTGGAAGACGAGTGCAATATTGTAGACAGCCGCATGACCGTTTTAGGGGGAGAGTTCGCTATCCTGCTAATGGTTGAAGGTAACTGGAATACATTAACCAAACTTGAGGATGCCTTACCAAAGCATGGTGAAAAGCTCGACCTCACCATCATTTCAAAGCGCACAGAAGAGCGTCAATCTAAAAGCAAAACTCTTCCCTATGCCATCGATGTTGTCGCAATGGATCACCCTGGCATTGTGCACAACTTGGCTAATTTTTTCTCCGAACGTCACATTAATATTGAAGACCTGGTCACCAGCAGCTATGCCGCAGCACATACCGGCACGCCCATGTTTGCTGTGCACATGAGCATTGGAATCCCTGCCGAAATGCATATTGCCGGACTCCGGGATGATTTTTTGGAGTTTTGCGATGCAATGAATCTGGATGCTGCGCTAGACCCTATTAAAGGCTAATAACCAGAAGCCACTTAACGAGAATAAGCAATGCCTAAAATATCTGAAAAACACCACCTTTTTATTCTGGACACCAATGTTTTGATGCATGATCCCACTGCCATCTTTCGGTTTATGGAGCATGATCTATTCCTACCAATGGTCGTACTTGAGGAGCTGGACGCTGGCAAGAAAGGACTCTCAGAAGTTGCCCGAAACGCACGTCAAGCCAGCCGCTTTCTTGATGAATTTATGACGGGCGCAACCAAAGCTGATATTAAAAGAGGGCTACCGCTTCCTACGCCTGAAAATGGCAAAGCAGCAGATAGCAATAAAAATGGACGTCTCTTCTTTCAGACCCGTCATCTGCCCAACCTACTACCCGAAAGTCTCCCTGGGCATATCCCAGACAATAACATTCTGGGAGCAACGCTCGCTCTTCAGGAAGAGCACCCAACCAGCATCATCACCCTCATATCCAAAGATATTAATCTCCGCATCAAAGCAGCGGTACTGGGGATACGTGCAGAGGACTACCGCAACGACAAGGTACTCGATGACGTAAACCTGCTCTATCGCGGACACCTCGAGCTGGCAGCAAATTTCTGGGATGAGCACAGCAAACAGCTGGAATCCTGGCAGGAAGAGGGGCGCTCATTTTATCGCGTAAACGGAGCAGATTTTGAAAACTGGCATGTTAGCCAATGCCTCACTATGGAAGGAGACCCAAGCTTTCAAGCCATTGTTCGCGAGCTGGACAATGGCAGCGCTGTCATTGAGCTGTTGGAGGATTACAGTAATCCCAAGCACTCCGTCTGGGGAATCAATGCGCGTAATAAAGAACAAAATTTCGCACTCAATATGCTGCTGGATCAGCAATTGGATTTTGTCTCCCTGCTGGGTATAGCGGGCACCGGAAAAACGCTGCTTACACTGGCTGCTGGCTTGGCTCAGGTTCTGGATCAAAATATCTACCACGAAATTATTATGACCCGTGCCACAGTGCCTGTCGGTGACGACATCGGTTTTCTACCCGGCACCGAAGAGGAGAAGATGGCACCCTGGATGGGCGCACTGAAAGATAATCTGGAAGTACTCACACAAACCGAAGGTGGTGAATGGGGTCGCGCCGCAACCGATGACCTACTACGTAATCGCATCCGCATCCACTCTCTGAATTTTATGCGTGGACGCACCTTCCTGAAGAAATACATCATCATCGATGAGGCACAAAACCTGACTGCCAAACAGATGAAAACGCTCGTCACCCGAGCTGGCCCCGGCACCAAGGTTGTCTGTCTCGGAAATATTGGCCAAATCGATACGCCCTATCTCACAGAAACAACCTCTGGCCTAACCTTTACAGTCGATCGATTCAAAAACTGGCCGCACAGTGGCCACATCACCCTAATACAAGGTGAACGTTCGAGGTTGGCAGATTTTGCATCAGAGAACCTTTGAGCCTAGATTCTACAGTTGACCGCTATAAGGATATACCAACATGTTGATGCACATAATATTCAGTGATTGTAAGTCGTTTATATATCGGATAAATCGCTACAACCTGTATAGCACGCTTCATTCCGCAGCTGGCGGCGTTGCGAATCGTCGCAATAGACCTACTATTACTTCTCATCGCGCCTTGCCAGCCACAAAATGCAGCGCACTCTACAGGCTGTTCAACTACAGAATCTAGGCTAATGATCACCGACAAAACGCTTGAAAAACAACTGCAAGAAACCTTTGGGTTCTTGCAGGAGTGCGATGCAAAGCACTACACCGAGTTTCTGCGAACCGCTTTTTTAGCTCATCTTAAAAAAGGACAACCCATCTGCTCACAGGGATCTGCCTGTGAGCACTTGGCCTTAATACTAAACGGCTCAGCCCGCATCTATAAACTGGGTGAGAGTGGTCGTGAAATCACACTGTATAGAATCGGCGCAGGCAAAAGCTGCATACTCACAGCCTCATGCATCGTAAGCCATCAACCTTTTCCTGCCTATGCAATATGTGAGGAAGATCTTGATGTGGTGCTCATTCCAGCAGGCACCCTGCACCGTTGGATGGCCGAATCATCCGCCTGGCGTGATTATGTATTTGGACTGGTTGCCCAACGTATGGCAGACATCATCAGCCTGGTTGAAGAAGTCGTTTTCAGCCGTGTGGATCGACGCATTGCTAGCTACCTGCTAAAACGACATAACGCCAGCAACCAATCAGTCATTCAAGCCACACACCAGGAGATCGCCTCAGACCTTGGGACCTCTCGTGAAGTGGTCAGCCGCATTCTTAAAGACTTCGAAACAAAAAGCCTGATTAAAGTCGCACGCGGCTCAATTAAGCTACTTGATATAAAAGATTTGGAAGCAAAATCTGAAGAAATCATATAACTCTATTCATCGCAAAAAACTGCTGCATCCAACCACCCACTACGCTTGAATGAGTTGATTGATTCAATGAAGCAAGCGCTTGTTCATAACACTCTACTGTTAATTTATTTTTATACTCATTAATCCAATTCTGTATAAAAGAACAGTCATATTCCGGATGTCCCTGAAGTGCAAAAATATGTTCTCCAATAGAGTACATCTGGTGCAGACAAAAACCATCACCCGCAAGCAGTGTTGCTTGACCTGGAAGCATATCTATTTGTTCTTTATGGCTAAAGCTAAGTGAGCAGGTTGCCAGCTCTGGTGTCATCCAGTTTTTTTTCTGACGGATATTAAAATCACGTACACCAGCCCCCCACCCTTTGCGTGACTTGTTAACTTCACCACCCAGTGCATGTGCAATTACCTGATGCCCAAAGCCGATACCTATCAGTAGCTTTTGGTTAAAGTGGCAGGCGCAGGCAAATTCCATCAACTTTGTAATCCAAGAGGCTTTGTCGTGAACACTGTGTTGAGATGCACCAATAATCCAACCATCACACTCATGCATTGAGTTCGGCCAATCTCTTTGTGTAACGTTATACTCATGTAGTGAAAATTCTGATGAGACATGCTCTGTAAAAAAACGCTGAAACATAGCCCCATATTCCTGCCGAAAATCTTCAACATCTGGATTATAGGCGTAGGCATTGAGCAATCCAATCTTCATTCATACTCTCGTTGGTTAAATTGATTTGTTTTTTGTAGCACCGCAGCGCTTACATTTGTAACGTGTTACCAGCTTGCCAAGCTTCACATCAAACTGCTGTTCATTGGCAATTTCCCACTTGTGATGACCATTTCTGCACAGGGTTTTGCCCTTATGCTTTTCAGATAGCTTTGGCTTTTTGAATGGAACAACTTCACCCATGGGAATTTACTTCGTTATAGCAGCATTACTGGCAAACCGAGAGTATATTGGGCTAATGACTATCACTCAACTTTGTCTATTGATATATTGCCCCGTTCAACCACTACTCCTCAAATAATGTGAATATCTCCGTCATCATTCCCACCCACAATCGAGCCCATACGTTAAGCCGGGCCGTTGAATCTGTGATGAAACAGAGCCTGCCTCCCACTGAGATCATTGTTGTGGACGATGGCTCTACAGATGGGACAGCAGCGCTAATTCAGGAGAAATTTCCCGGCTGCCGTTACCTACATCAGCAAAACCAAGGGGTAAGCAGCGCACGCAATAGCGGTATTGCGGCGGCAACTGGAGACTGGTTGGCTTTTCTAGATTCTGACGATGAATGGATGCCCAGCAAACTTGCCGCACAGAGATCAGCTCTAGAAAGCAGCCCAAGTATACACCTCTGCCACACAGAAGAGATATGGATTCGCAATGGCAAGCGCGTCAATCAGATGAAGAAGCATGCCAAAACAGGCGGATGGGTTTTTCAGCACTGCTTGCCGCTGTGCGCCATATCTCCCTCATCAGTCATTATTCATCGCTCCCTGTTTGAGGCCGTGGGACTATTTGATGAAACACTGCCTGCTTGTGAGGATTATGACCTTTGGTTGCGCATTTGCGCCTTCTATCCTACGTTATTTATCGAGACACCCCAGATTATTAAACATGGCGGTCATGAGGATCAGCTCTCTCGCAAACATTGGGGCATGGATCGCTTTCGTATTCAGGCACTAGAGAAAATCATTGCAGACCCAAAGCTTTCATCTGCAAATCAACTGGCAGCTACCGAGATGCTTATAAAAAAAGCGGGCATACTGGCACAAGGTGCAATAAAGCGTGGTAAAGAGCAGCAGGCTCAAGCTTATTTGGAAAAGCAACACCATCATCAGCAACAGCTTTCAGCACAGCGATGAGCAAGCCGGCATTCAACTTTGTTGTCGCACTCCCTGCTGAATGCAAACCTTTGATCGCCCATTTTGGTCTCAAACGAAAGCAGCCTGATGGGGATTTTCCACTCTATCAAAATGGAGCTATTTCATTGGTTCGTTCAGGTGTCGGCAAAGAAGCATCAGCTCAGGCAACCCGTTTTTTATTAGACCATCACAACCAATTTACAGACAGCATCTGGATCAATCTGGGCATTGCCGGACATAGCACCCGACAGATCGGTGATATGATTCTGGCTCAAAGCATTTTGGATGAAGACTCCCAGCAACAATGGGCAACTCCATCTAACTTCAAGCCAGCATGCGAATTTGAGGCATTGACCACATTGAGCCAGCCAGAATTCGATTACACCCGACCCGGTGCATTTGATATGGAAGCAGCAGGGTTCCTTTCTGCATTGAATGGTAACGGCTATTGTCTGAAAATTATTTCAGATAACAGCACGCAGCCAGGGCATGGCATTAAAGCCAAGTGGGTTTCAAAATTGATTAGTGAAAAACTTGATACCATTGACCAGATTATGGATCAACTTAGCAGCCCAGCATGATATTAAAAAATAGAAAAATCCTTGTAACAGGGGCCAGCCGCGGTATTGGCCGGGCCATTGCCGAAACCTTGATTCAGGAAGGTGCCGCAGTCATCGGCATTGCCCGTGATTTCAGCGCGTGGCATGAGCCACCCGATCAACTCCTGCCTCTGCAACTGGATCTCACTCAGTTAAATGAATTGCCAACAGAGATCAAAGCACTTGCCGGACAGCATCCTGATATCGACGGAATTATCTTTAATGCAGGAGAAGGACATTTTGGCTCGTTGGAGGAGTTTTCTACAGCACAGATACGTCACTTGGTAGACCTCAACCTCACCAGCCAGATTCTGCTGGCACGGGAGCTGCTGCCAAATATGAAACGCCGGGGAGACGGTGATCTGATATTCATGGGTTCAGAGGCCGCACTGAGTGGCAGTCGCAAGGGGGCTGTCTACTGCGCCACCAAATTTGCACTGAGAGGATTTGCCCAATCACTGCGGGAGGAGTGCTCAAACTCTGGCATCCGAAGCACCACCATTAACCCCGGCATGGTCAAGACCGGTTTTTTTGAGAGCCTCTCTTTTGAACCGGGTGATGCTGAAGAGAACTACATCCTGCCACAGGATGTCGCTGATGCAGTACTTACTGTTTTATCTGCACGGCCGGGGACATGCTTTGATGAGATCAATCTCTCGCCATTAAAGAAGGTAATAAAGTTCAAGTAGCCTCTGCTGAAGCCAGCTCAACCACTTCAACCTCATCATCCAGCACTCGCCATTTCAGATCAAAATCATACAGCCGCATCCCATAGATCCGATCTGGCTGGGGTTTATTTTTATAGGCCGGGCGTGGGTCACACTCCAGCAACTTTATAATCAAGCTCTTCAATTCACCCTCGTCATCACGTTGCTGCAACTGATCTTCTGATTTTTTGCTAAATCGCACAGATTTGCTAGTTTGGGGCGGTTCAGGCGCATACCCACTTCTCGCATCGGGAATACTGTCTGCATATGGGAGATAAGGTTTAATATCGAGCACAGGTGTTCCATCCAGAATATCCACTCCCGATAACTGCAACTCTACTTTGCCATCCTGGGCTGAGATGCCATCCAATGCCACAACAGATAGGCCAATTGGGTTGGGCCGAAATGGGGATCGGCTGGCAAAAACACCGACACGGCGGTTGCCCCCAAGCCTGGGGGGGCGTACGCGTGGCTGCCAGTGGTCGCGCATTGTCTGGTGGAAGATAAATGTCAGCCAAATATGAGAAAAACCTTCCAGCCCGGTGACAACATCAGCACTATTGTAGGGTATTAGTAACTCCAATGTCGCTTTTGCTTCAGGCACCAACAGCGGTTGCCGCGGGATACCAAATTTTTCTTTAAATGGAGAGTGGATGATCCCAACCGGAGAGAGGGAATAATTCATCAAAAAACCTCAGTTTTGTATTAAAATATGGATCCATGCCAATAGCAGCTCAACTTTAAGTACCAGCCCGATGCACGCCTATTATCCCTGGATTAAACTCATTCACATCAGCATGGTCACTATCACGACCAGCTTTTTCATCATACGATTTTTCTGGATGATTAAATATCCTGCACTGCTCCAGAAGACCTGGGTAAAAAAATTCCCACCCATTATCGATACTATATTGCTGGCCACCGGCATCACCATGGCCGTATTGACTCAGCAATACCCTCTACAGCAGTCTTGGTTAACAGCAAAGGTTATAGCATTAATTGCCTATATTGTATTTGGCATGGTTGCTCTAAAATTAGGCTCTACCATGCGTATCCGTATCATTGCCGGTATTTTTGCTCTTGTATGCGTCGGCTGTATTATCTCCTCGGCACTAAGCCGAAGTCCATTTCCAGTTAATTTCCTCTTCACCTAGCATAAAGATTGAAACAGAGGCCATAGTTACGTTAGGATTCGCCAACAACTATAAAGAATTAAGAAGTTTTTGCTCCTAGTTCACCAGGAAGCTGCTTCAAATCAATAATAAACAGGATATAGATAAGGTTCTTCAGTTCCTCTCCCCATACGACCATGACAACAATATTTAACCGTTTTTTCATTATTGCCGTTATTGCATTATTAGCTTTGATTGTTCCGCTAACCTCAGCGGCTGAAAAACTTTCGCTTGCAGAGGGCATTAATAAAGCCGGTCGACAGCGCATGCTGACACAACGCATGGTCAAGGCATACTGCCAGATGGGTATGGAGCTACGCTACCGGAAATCCGAAAAGCAACTGCACGCTGCTATTCAGCTATTTGAGACGCAGCTGGAAGAATTGCAACAGTTCTCGGTTACTGCTGAGGTAAAAGAGGGATTGGCCAACGTCGAGGAGCTTTGGGAGACTGTTAAAGAGACCGTATCAGATGAAGTAACAAAGGAAAATATCGAGCAATTAAGAGCTGATGCTGAAAAGCTACTCAAAGCAAGCCACAAAGTTGTTTTAATGCTGCAAGATCTTTCCGGCACCTCACAGGGTAAGCTGGTCAATATTGCAGGCCGCCAACGCATGTTATCCCAGCGAATTTCCAATCTGTATCTCATGCAGGCATGGGGCTTTGAAAAAGAACCTTACATAAGCGACTACCAAACCGCCATCAAGGAATTTGATAGTGCTTTGAATCTACTCAGCAATGCGCCAGAAAACACAAAAAAGATATCAGAGTCACTCAAAAATGTATCGCTGCAATGGGGTGTTTTTCAGCATAGTGCCAAGCTGGAAAAAGGGAAATATATCCCCGCACTAATCATCCGTTCAGCCGATAAAATACTGTCTCAGATGAACTCTATCACAGGGATGTATACCTTAATTCCCACCAAGTAAGTAGTCTACAATAGACTGCCGGGATTTCCAGAAGCGGCGCAAGCCACGACGTTCTATTTGAAACACTCGACCATCGCAGGGATAGAGACTAAGCCGTTTAATCTCTTTTTTCTGTAGCATACGCTGTAATACATTAGCCCAACATTCAAATTCACTCAGCACATCAACCCATCCCTGAGGATCTGCTGCCAACACTGGGCGCAATAACGAGCTATAAGTAACAAGGAATGAGCCTTCAGCATGCCTCTGCTTTAAACCATCCAGCGCCAGTGGGTGGCAATCTATTCCAGCCAGCTGCGAAAACCCCTGGCTAAGTACATCATCAGCCATCACAGCAGCAAAATCCTTTTTTACGGCCTTTGGCAAACAACCTCCACCCGAGAGCCAAATACCATTAATCGGCAAGAGGTGATCGACCTCCCGTTGCATATTGGCTGCTGCCGAGTGAAACAGCATCTGAACTTCATTCAATACAGAGCGCCACTGCTTTGCTTCTTCGCCTGAGGGTAAATATTGATCAATATTACGCCCTACCACATCAGCCAAAGGACTGGTTTTCAAAACAGAAGGAGTTGGCAATCGCAAATACCAGCGGTTTGAATGAGGTGCTTCTAAATGCCAGCCATCTTGCGAAAAATGCTGATTAAAAAGCGCAACCAATGCATCTGCATCATCTGGACGTATATCCAGCATCTCAGCATCAAACAGTAACAAGCGATCTGCTGTTGCTTTTAAAAAGACAGGATCAGCATGAAGCCAGAAAGCATCGTCTCTCTCACCACCTTCAGCCAATCGGGATATAGCCGCAGAAGAGAGATCAGCATCTGCTTCAGTTTGTACGCCAAACAGATCAAACAGCGTTGATTCAAAGGAGCATCCGTTTGCCTCAGAGACCTCTGCTCTAGCCAGCAGAGTTTCCAATGCAAGTGCTGTTGGCTTTAAACCGAGCTCTTTGAATCCGGGCATTGGGCCAAAAAGCCCAGGAACTACAAGATGAAGATGAGACATCACAAGCGTGTGAAATATCAGAGGGCAACTGTCAGTTGACAGCTGCCCCGCAATATTTTAGTTAGACATGTTATCCAGAATGGCGTTCTTTACTGCTTCCAGTTCAGCTTCAACTGTAATCATGGATCCACCGCACTGCTTGATAGCGGTATCCGGGTCTTTCAAGCCATGCCCAGTCAATGTACAGACAATCTTGCTACCTTCAGGGATTTTGCCACTTTTGATATCGCGCATAGCACCCGCCAGCGAGGTAGCTGATGCAGGCTCGCAAAATACGCCTTCACTTTGAGCCAGCATTTTCTGGGCTGCAAGAATCTCTTCATCGGAGCACTCATCAAACCAGCCATTGGACTCCTCTTTAACCTTCCAGGCTTTATCCCAGGATTGTGGGTGGCCAATACGAATGGCAGTTGCTACCGTCTCCGGGTTATCTACCATCTCGCCCCGCATAAAAGGAGCGGAACCGTCAGCCTGATAGCCAACCATAACCGGGACGTTATTGACGATACCGTGCTCTTTATATTCACTGTACCCCATCCAATGTGCAGTAATATTGCCTGCATTACCGACGGGTAGACAGTGATAATCTGGTGCACACTCAAGCTCTTCCACAATCTCAAAGGCAGCTGTTTTTTGGCCTTGAAGACGGAAAGGATTGATAGAATTCACGATAGTCACGGGTGCATGATCAGCAACATCTTTCACCAGCTGCATGCCGTCATCAAAGTTGCCTTTGATCTGGATAACCACAGCGCCATGCATCATCGCTTGCGCCAACTTACCCAGTGCAATTTTGCCGTCAGGGATAAGTACAAAAGCCGTGATTCCTGCACGCGCTGCATAGGCAGCTGCAGCAGCTGAAGTGTTGCCGGTAGAGGCACAGATGATGGCCTTGCTACCCTTTTCCACTGCCTTTGTCACCGCCATTGTCATACCACGGTCTTTAAATGATCCGGTAGGATTCAACCCTTCGTATTTGACATAGATATCAACATCCTTGCCTAACAAGCCAGGGATATTGTTGAGTCTGATTAAAGGCGTGTTTCCTTCTCCCAGACTGATAAGACGGGTATCGTCATGCACCGGAAGACGATCACGGTATTTGTTGATCAAGCCGGTGTAACGGGTTCTAAATGGCATGGTATTTTCTCAAATTCTGTGATTAATAAATGGCTTTATGGCTTAACCATCAAGCTGTTCCATCCGAATGCGTGTAACCTTTCCATTGATGCTATCCAGAGCTTCAATTTTTTGGATCGCCGCATTCATCTGTTTTTCCTGCACACTATGGGTCAGCATGATGAGTGAAACAGAGGTCTCTCCAGCCGCAGGCTCACGCTGCTGCATCGCTTCAATACTGATGCCAGCTTCACCCAGAATGCCTGCAACCTGAGCCAGAACTCCAGGTTGATCAGTCGCCAGTAGACGCAGATAGTAGGCGGTGACGACCTCCTCCATATCCAGAATCGGCAGATCAGAGAGTTCATCAGGTTGAAACGCAAGATGTGGCACACGATTTTCAGGATCTGTAGTCAATGCACGGGTTACATCGACAACATCTGCAACCACAGCTGAGGCAGTTGGGTCTGAACCAGCACCAGCACCATAATAGAGCGTAGGGCCTACTGCATCACCCTTAACCAACACCGCATTCATCACCCCATCTACATTGGCGATAAGACGACGCTCAGGAATTAGGGTTGGGTGTACTCTTAACTCCACGCCCTTTGGTGTCTTACGAGCAATACCCAGGTGCTTGATACGGTAGCCTAATTCGCCCGCATAAATCACATCCTGCTGTTCAATCTTAGAGATACCTTCAGTGTAGGTTTTCTCAAATTGCAGAGGGATACCAAAAGCAATTGCCCCCAGGATTGTCAGCTTATGAGCCGCATCAATACCTTCTACATCAAAGGTAGGATCAGCTTCAGCGTAGCCCAGTGCCTGAGCTTCAGCCAGCACATCCTCAAAATCCCGGCCTTTATCCCGCATCTCAGTCAGAATATAGTTACCAGTACCGTTGATGATACCTGCAAGCCACTCTATCTGATTGGCCGCAAGCCCTTCACGAACAGCTTTGATGATAGGGATGCCACCTGCCACGCCTGCTTCAAAAGCGACGGTAACACCCTTCTTTTGCGCAGCTGCAAAGATCTCATTACCATGCAGGGCGATCAGTGCTTTGTTGGCTGTAACAACGTGTTTACCATTCTCAATAGCCTTGAGCACCAACTCACGAGCGGGGGAGTAACCACCAATCAGCTCAATAATGATATCCAGCTCAGGGTTATCAACCAGAGCAAAGGCATCATCCAGCACCTAAATATTTTCTACCCCAGGTACTGTCTCTGGATCATAGTCGCGAGCTGCTGCCTGAGTAATTTGAATCTCCCGTCCGGCTCGCCGAGCAATCTCGCTGGCATTCTTAAGCAGCACACGAAATGTACCGCCACCGACAGTACCCAGTCCCATCAAACCAACCTTGACTGGCTTCACTATTCTTCTCCCCACATTTTTTGTTTAATAACTACAGCGATCAAAGCATTATCACTTAAATTAGTCGACATTCAGTAGACCGTCCTGGCGAAACATATCCCGAATGCCGCGCACAGCCTGGCGGGTTCGGTGCTCATTCTCAATCAACCCAAAGCGCACATGATCATCTCCATGCTCGCCAAAGCCAATGCCTGGTGATACTGCAACCTTGGCATCTTTTAGCAGCTTCTTGGAAAACTCCAGTGAACCCATCTCTCTGTACGGCTCAGGGATAGGAGCCCAGACAAACATGGTGGCCTTGGGCCGCTCAACAGACCAGCCTATTGCATTTAAGCCATCACAGAGTACATTGCGCCGCAGCTCATACATGGCACAGATCTCTTTAACACAATCCTGCGGTCCTTCCAAAGCTGCAATCGCTGCCACCTGAATAGGGGTAAACATACCGTAATCAAGATAGGATTTAATCCGCGCCAGCGCTGCGACTAGTGCCTTGTTACCGCACATAAAACCGACACGCCAGCCAGGCATATTGTAGCTTTTAGAGAGTGAAAACGACTCAACGGCAATCTCTTCTGCACCCGGCACCTCAAGGATCGAAGGAGCTTTATAGCCATCAAAGACAATATCAGCATAAGCCAGATCGTGGATTACCCAAATATTATGTTCACGGGCAATCTTGACGATCTTCTCAAAGAAATCCAGCTCAACACACTGAGTGGTTGGATTACCCGGAAAGTTCAGCACCAGCATTTTTGGACGCGGCCAGGAATCGGTAATCGTCTCCTCCAGCTTGGCGAAGAAATCCACATCTGGAGTCATAGGCACATGGCGAATATCTGCGCCTGCAATCACAAAACCGTAAGGGTGGATTGGATAGGCCGGGTTTGGTACCAATACAGAATCACCCGGCCCCATCGTTGCCAAAGCCAAATGCGCCAAACCCTCTTTGGAGCCTATGGTGACAATAGCCTGAGTTTCAGGATCCAACTGCACATCGTAGCGATCTTTATACCAATTGCAGATAGCTCGACGCAGGCGGGGAATACCCCGTGACATGGAGTAGCGGTGGGTATCTTTTCTATTCGAAGCCTCAGTCAGCTTATCAACGATATGCTGAGGGGTGGGCTGATCTGGATTGCCCATGCCAAAATCAATAATATCTTCGCCACGCGCACGAGCCGCTGCCTTTAGATCATTAACAATATTGAAGACATAAGGCGGCAAGCGCTTGATTCTGCGAAACTCTTCCATATCCGGTGTCGACACGGGAACCTCTAAAGCTGAGAAATGACGGCGGAAAAACGCGAACAGTACCGCATAAGCAGGTAAAATGTCAATGAAATTAGACGGATAGAGAGCCAGATACGGATGCAATTCAGACAATATCTGCTTGTCAGAAATAGTCGTTAGCTGCTATGTTGCCGCGATGAAAATCTCACTAGCCGCAGCCAACCAAAAATTTGCTATTCGTGCCTACGAGAAAGGCAAACTGATCATCAACGAACAGGCCTATAGCAAAAACCTCATTGTCACACCAGAACAACTGATACCGGACTGGAGACCACAATCGGTTAAGAACTTAACCCCAGCAGACTTTGATGAGATATTGGCACTCAAGCCAAGCATGATTATTCTTGGCACGGGAGAGAAACAGGTTTTTCCTTCAGCGGCACTCTATGCAAAAGCTACAAACGCTGGCGTTGGTGTGGAAATCATGAACACCCCCGCTGCCTGTAGAACCTACAATATTTTGATGTCTGAAGGACGCTCAATAGCAGCAGCACTTATGATGCTTTAGCTAGGGTCTGTTAATACTAATCCAATAGGCTCTGCTGAGACTATTTTTTCATCCAGCAAGGCAGAATGAGTGAAGTGTAGTGATTCTACATGAGCGAATGATAACGCAGCTGGGTGGAAAAATAGCCCCAGCCCTTCGGGTTGCGCCTGAAAAAGCGCCACTCATCGTTGCTCGTCGTTCATTTGGAATAACCAAACCACTCTCCTCACGCCTTGATTGGCGCTTTTTCAGGCGCAACAGAGCCTATTGGATTAGTATTAACAGGCCCTAGATCCGGGTTTGGATACGCCTCAGCGATTTTGGCAGACAACTTCCCCTGCGTTGCCTGGTGCATGGCATCAATCTCCATCATGATAAGAACCAGAACCGTCACCATTACCGGCAATATACCCATACCGCCAATCATCGCCTTAACTGCAATATCCATTAGCCCAAGATAGGTGTATGCCACCCAACCTAAAGCAGCCACGACCAATAGAAAAAGCATCACACCCAACAGAATACGGGAGCGTTTTACAGCAAGTTGCCAATGGCACATGACAAACCACGACTCTTCTGACGATGAACGCACACGATTAGCTCGCCACATCGTATAAAAAACTGTTGTCAAAGAGATCACAGGAACCATTGCCAGGGGTTGCCAATAGTCACCAGCTACACCCAATGATGAGACAAACCACAGAATATGATTACCAATAAGATTGGTTAAAAATATCTCGTGAGGTGCCCTAGCCTTCTGACACTCTTCTTCTGATACGTTATATTCCATGATAATCCCACCACAATTTGAAGCTTAATAATAACTGCTCCTGCCAAACTTATAAAAAAGGGGACTGAAAGTTCTCAGCCCCCCTCTTTAGCAATACTCATTCAGCAGTCTAAACAAATGCTGCTGACAGCCTATAACTCTTCAGCATGATCTGCCAAATAGGCTGCAACACCTTCACCAGAAGGTGTCATGCCTGCACTGCCTTTCTGCCAGCCTGCTGGGCAAACTTCACCATGCTCTTCGGTAAACTGCAGCGCATCAACCATACGCAGCATCTCATCCACATTACGGCCCAGTGGCAAATTGTTAACCACTTGATGCTCAACCACGCCCTCTTTATTAATCAGAAAAGAGCCTCGTAGCGCAACAGAGTCATTCAAAAGCACATCATAATCACGCGCAATTGATTTTGTAATGTCTGCAACCAGTGGGTACTGAATATCACCAATACCGCCATTGTTTACAGGTGTATTTTTCCAGGCCAGATGTGAGAAATGTGAGTCAACAGAAACACCAACAACCTCAACATTACGATCCTTAAACTCCTGCAAGCGATGGCTAAAAGCGATCAGCTCAGAAGGACATACAAAAGTAAAATCCAATGGGTAAAAGAACAGAACAACATACTGCCCTTTGTATTCAGAGAGAGTTAAATCCTTGAATGAGTTATCAGGCATTACAGCTTGTGCTGTGAAGTCTGGGGCAGGTTGTGTGACAAGTACACTCATGATGTTTTCTCCAAATGGGTAGATATTTTTAGAAACAACGGTTACAATTTGTCAACATTATTGATGATACCAAATCAAGAGTCAAGAGGCTTCTCACAATATGATCACCAATTTAGCTGGCACTCAAATCAGAGCTATAAGAGCAACTCGGAACCTTACACAGCAGCAACTGGCAGACTTAGCCAAGATACCACGCGCCACACTTGCAAGCGTAGAGCGGGATGATGGAAACCCAAGCCTTGCTGTGGTTTTTAAGATTGCATTGGCACTGGGAACCACAGTTGATGAGCTCATTATAGAAGAACATCAAAGAGTGCAAGCCATACTAGAAACAGATATGCCGACCTCTACATCAGCAGATGGCACCTATAGCGCGACTATAATCTCTCCTCCAGACTCAAAGCGCCTGTTGCAGCTCATTTTTACCTTAGAGCCAGAAGGTGCTTACGAAGGCAAACCTCACCCTCCTGGCAGCGAAGAGTACCTGCACATATTAAAAGGCGAAGTGGTTATCGATGTTGCGGGCGAACACATGCATCTAACGAAAGGTGATAGCGCCAGATTTGGCGGCAATGTGCATCATGTCTACAAAAACCCGACAAAAAGCACATCCATTGGCATCGTAACCATTTTAGAAAAATAATAACTGATCCCGGAGACATTGCAGATGAATGCACAAAACTCAGACATTACTATCTACCACAATCCAAAATGCTCAAAATCAAGACAAACACTGGAATTGATTCAAGAGAAAAGCCCAACTGTTATCGAATATCTGAAAACGCCCCCTACCCCAGAGCAGCTTGACCAGATCCTCAACATGCTTGGGCTACAGCCCAGAGAGTTAATGCGCAAAGGTGAGCAAGCCTATGCTGATAACAATCTCAATGATGAAAGCTTATCCAGAGACGCATTGATCCGCATAATGACAGAAAATCCAATTCTAATTGAACGCCCCATCGTTATAGCCAACAACAGAGCAAAGATCGGCAGACCACCTGAATCGGTGCTGGAAATACTATAGCTTGCATTAGTAGGCGCGCACTAAACTGACAACCACGCCCTGCACTTTTACCCGCTCAGCCGCATAGACCAGTGGTGACATCTTGGGGTTTTCTGCAATAAGCGCAATCTTGCCATCCTTCCGGATTTTTAGGCGTTTGAGTGTAGCCTCCTCATTATCAAGCAGGGCGACCACAATATCGCCATCATCAGCATGCTCTCTATGTTCCACAATAACGGTATCACCCTCCCAGATACCGGCTCCCACCATCGAATCACCTTTAACCTGAAGCGCATAGCGGTGTAATCCCAATAGCTCGCCCAGATTAAGCACCTCCTGGCCAGGAATGGCTTCAATCGGCTGACCCGCAGCAATAGACCCCATAAGCGGGACACTCATTCGCTCAGCTGGATTATCTTCCACCAGTTCCAGCCCCCTCTGCCGACCTGGATGCAGAACAAGATAGCCAGCTGCAGCCAACGCCTGCACATAACGGTGCGCCACCCCTTTAGAACTGATACCAATGCCCTGTGCAATCTCAGTCAAACTGGGAGCATATTCATGAGAAGCGATAAAACGCCGAATAAAATCAAGCGTTTTAAGCTGGCGGGGGGTAAGCATACGGGTTCTCCTAAAGTTCTCTTATCGTAGAATAGGGAACATATTGAGCGCTTTCAAGCACTTTATAATATAGGTTTAAAGAAACCCTCACAGATGGCAACCTCTTCAACAAGGGCAAAATAATCCTCTCGCCTTATGCGTAAAACCAAGCTAATCTGGATAGGAACAACAGCAACTAAAAATATTAATAAGTTAGCAGATCTCTGACAATTACATTAAAAATAATGTCTTACACTAACAGAGCACATAATCTGAGCAGCTAACACCAGATGCCTTTATCCACGCCAGATGCCCATACTTACGCAATCCTTGCAGTCATTGTCGCTGCGCTATTTCTCTTTACCCGTGATCGTATCCCACTTGAGACATCCTCCCTGTTGGTTTTAATTGCGTTGGTCGTCGGGTTTGAAGTGTTTCCCTACCAGCGCAATGGCATTGATTTTCATCCAGAAGAGCTTTTTCTTGGCTTTGGGCATGAAGCGCTGGTCATCATATGTTCATTGATGATCCTAAGCCGCGGACTGGAAACCACAGGCGCATTGCGCCCATTAGCCACACTCCTCTCCCGAATATGGATTGCTTCTCCCACACTCTCACTGCTCGTCACTCTCTTCATTGCCGCAGTGCTGAGTGGCTTTCTCAATAACACGCCTATTGTAGTGATGCTACTCCCAATACTGATCAGCGCATCACTGCGCAGCAAGCAGCCTGCCTCAGGTATTTTGATGCCGATGGGGTTTGCCACACTAGTTGGAGGAATGGGTACACCCATCGGCACATCAACCAACCTACTGGTTGTCGCCATTGCCGCCGATCTTGGGCTTAAGCAATTTGGGATGTTTGACTTTATTGTACCCGCCGCTTTTGCAGCCAGTATCGCCATACTCTACCTATGGCTCATCGCCCCACGTCTTTTACCAGACCGCGATCCTCTATTGGCAGATACCTCCCCGCGAATTTTTGAGGCACTTCTGCACATTGATGAAGGGAGCTTCGCCAATGGAAAAACCCTGACCGACATCCTGAAAAAAACAAACCGGGAGATGAAAGTTGAGGCCATCTATAGAGGTGAAGGATTAAGGGTAAGCCGACTGCCAACAGCTATCATCCGTGAAGGTGATCGACTGCTGGTTCACGATACTCCAGATAATTTAAAAAATTATGAGCACCTGCTCGGCGCAAAGCTTTATAACGTTTCAAATATTGAAACGCCCATCAGCGATGAAAACCCACTTTCAGCCGAGGGACAGCAGCTTGCTGAAATAGTCATCACCGAGCATTCATCGCTTTATCACAAAACACTGAGGCACATTCGTTTTGCTGAGCGTTATGGGCTGGTTATTTTAGGTCTGAACCGACCGGGTGTCGATTCATTGCGTGGCAAAGATGTCAGCGATGCAGAATTACAGCTGGGCGATGTACTTCTAGCACAAGGCGCTGCTGAAAACCTTAAAACGCTTAAAAACAGGGGGGATGTTTTAGTACTCGATGCCACTGTGGATTTGCCTCATACCGACAAGGCCCCACTTGCCCTATCAATCATGTTCATGGTTGTTGCCTTGGCCGCATTTGGTATTGCTCCCATCACTGTAACAGCGCTTGGCGGAATGGGATTAATGTTAGTAACAAGATGTTTAAGCTGGAATGATGCAGCCGACGCGCTCAGCACGCCAGTCATTCTAATTGTCGCCGTCAGCTTGGCCCTCGGCCTCGCTTTGACACGCACAGGCGGCGCAGATTTTCTGGCCCACAGCTATGTATCACTGGTTGCCGACTGGCCCCCTGCCCTGATATTAAGCGGCTTAATGTTATTAATGGCCATCCTGACCAATATTGTGTCAAACAATGCTGCCGCTGTTATCGGCACCCCGATTGCCGTGGGAATTGCACAACAACTTGGCTTCTCACCCGAAGCCTTTGTGTTGGCCGTGCTGTTTGGTGCCAATATGAGTTATGCCACACCCATGTCCTATAAAACCAATATGCTGATTTTCAGTGCTGGCGGCTACAAATTTACCGACTTTGTGCGCGTTGGCGTACCGCTCATGCTGATTATGTGGGTTGCGCTGTCGGTGATGCTACCGCTATTTTTTCCTTTGCAGCCTCAGTAATTTTTTTGCCAGTCTCTTTATAAATTTTAAGCACCTCCATTAGATTCAGCCATAGCAGTAGATTAGAAGCCGCAAATACAACACCTGCCGGCAGCAAGAACC
>Ga0316190_10000635_pt1 | contig 24567 bp, 23 predicted proteins | sample Eddworburrow2_MG_FD_204929 | JGI IMG/M metagenome (GOLD analysis project Ga0316190, IMG submission 204929) | Coastal sediment microbial communities from Maine, United States - Eddy worm burrow 2 | ecosystem: Environmental > Aquatic > Marine > Coastal > Sediment | place: USA: Maine | collected... | reverse complement strand
AGTTGTTTCAAAACCTTTTTGCTGCCTTTCATGATCAATCTCCTGATTGCGACTGTAGATAATTTTCCAGACCTGTATTTTCAATCAGCCACTGCTGGGATTCGACCCAGTCAATGTGATCCTCTGTTTCTACCAGAATTTCAGTCAATTCATCGCGACTGATGAAGTCGCGACTCTCTTCACACAGTTTGATAGATTCCTGTAAATTAATTCTCATCCCGGACAGCATTTCCAGATCACCGTTCAGCATCTCGGGAATATTTTCACCAATAAGTAATTTGCCCAAATCCTGCAGATTCGGCAGGCCTTCCAGAAACAGAACACGTTCTATCAGATCATCAGCCATTTTCATGGCCTTGATGGAATGCTTGTACTCATGCTCATTGAACTCGCCCAGTCCCCAATCTTTAGCCATGCGTGCATGTAGAAAAAATTGATTGATCGCTGTTAGCTGGTCTTTCAAACATGAGTTCAGCGCCTGGTTAATTGTTGCTTCACCTTTCATAAACACCTCCATATAAACAGTTATTTGTCCGGCTATCCCTGTCTGGTAATGAGAAGGGATGGCTGGCGGATAATTTTTGAAGTCTACAACATTGGGTAAGTATTCAAAGGGAAACATTAAAATATTATATTAAACAATAAGTAACGGCATTAGAATGGCGCAATTGATAATCATTATCATTTGTATTAGAGTAAGGTTACTTATCAACTATTTTGGCCATTGCTTATGTATGTATGTATATGCCACAAGATTACGGATAGTGATATTCGTCGAGAACTGGATAACGGAGCCAGTTCTCTGCAGTGCCTGCAGAAGAGATTGAAGGTCGCGACCTGCTGCGGCCGCTGCAAAGACTGTGCAAAACGCCTGATACATGAATCGATGAATATCAATTTAACAACTGAATTACAGTCAGCAGTAGCCTGCTAATCAAATATCAGCGTGCTCATCCAGAGAACGACAAACTTGTCAGGGAGTGCGTATTGTCCAGCCTGAGACACATACTGCATCAGTTGTACGGATTCCGGATTTCCCCGTTACCGGGATTCCATGCAGACATCTGCTTGTGCCCCGCTTGGTCCCTGTGCCATAACGACATCATTTTTATTGTCCAAATACATTAGTACTCCTTCAATATCATCTAGAAGGAGTACTAGTCAAAATCAGGCTGCCTGCGATGCCAGGGTGGTGCCCATGGAGTGGAGTAGTTTTTTACACATCACCGAAGCAGCGACCGGCACCGTTTGCTTGCAGCGGTGATATTGATAATGCGACCCCGTTTACCGGCAGTACAGGCTTTAGTCAGAAGCAGAAATAAGGGGACTGCGACAACGGGTCGAGGATGACAAACAGGGGAATAAAAAAAGCTTTTGTTCTGTCCATTTATCTATCAATCAGGCTATCCCTGTTAGCAAATAAGATTACAATTCACGAAAAGGCATACGCTTTACAAACAGTATATCGGGAGTCACTTTATGGAGTCACTGTCGACCAATGCCCTGATATGGGTCGGTATTCTGTTTTGTGTCAGTCAGTCAGCGATGTTCTCCGGTCTCAATCTGGCATTACTGGGTATTAGCCGTCTGCGTCTGGAAGTGGAGGCAACTGCAGGCAATCCCGCTGCTGTGAAAATCCTGGCGCTGCGCAAGGATACCAATTTTCTATTGACCACCATTCTCTGGGGCAACGTGGGTATCAATGTATTGTTGACCCTGCTGTCCAATTCCGTGATGACCGGATTGACCGCCTTCTTCTTCTCAACCATTCTTATTACGTTTGCCGGTGAAATTACGCCACAGGCGTATTTCTCCCGCCATGCCATGCGTATGGGCTCATTGCTGTCCCCGGTACTGCGATTTTACCAGTTGCTTCTTTATCCGGTCGCCAAACCCAGTGCCCTGGTACTGGACCAATGGCTGGGTGAAGAAGCTATCAGTTACTTCAAAGAGCGGGATCTGCACACAGTGATTCGCAAGCATATCGAGGCGGATGAATCTGATGTGGGACGACTGGAGGGTATTGGCGCCATGAATTTTCTGGCACTGGATGACATTGCCGTTACCCAGGAGGGGGAATCTGTCGATCCGGACAGTATCATTCAGCTGCCGATAGACAATGGCTTGCCGGTGTTCCCGACATTCGAACGCCACGCGCTCGATCCGTTTTTGCTTGATATAAACAGTTCCGGCAAGAAGTGGGTGATCATTGTTAATGAACACAATGAACCCTGCCTGGTGTTGAATGCCGATGACTTCCTGCGAGAGGCCTTGTTCGGTAAAGAGGCGATCAATCCCAAAAACTATTGTCACCGTCCCATCATTGTCAGGGATTCAGGTACCTTGCTGGGTAAAGTGTTATCACGTTTAACAGTGCATGCGAAGTCGGAAATAGATGATGTCATCGATCATGATCTTATTCTTTTATGGTCTGATGAAAAGCGTGTGATTACAGGGGCTGACATTCTTGGCCAGTTGTTGCGGGGTATTGCCCTGCGAGACGTCAGGTAGCGCCTCCTGGAAGAACTGATTCTATACAGTTATACCGGATTCAGAGATGCAGCAGCCACCTGCGTCACGCCTCTCGCTGTTTCATTTTTCTGTTTTCCGGATCCTTCAGCAGTGTCTCCTGAATGGACCGTGATCTGGGTGAAGGGAATGACCCAGCCTTCCCGGTTGCAGGTGTCTACACAGGCTTGTTGTACCATCCGCTGAGCCCTGAAATAGGCCTTCGCCGCACGACCATTGAGGATTATGTATATCTGGTAGTCCAGTGAGCTGGTGCCTGCTGCTTTGAATTCTACCAGCATATCCTCGATATCATCTTTCATCCCGGCCTGTTCAAAGCGTGTGATTAGAGCCTCCCGGAAGCGCTCGGGGACCGTGTCAAGGCAGATCGCCTGGTGCTGGTAGTCAATGCCGAAGGTGCAGGCAACGCCAAAACCCTCGCGCGACAGATTGCGGACGTTCTGACCCATAAAGTCTTTGGTATGGATCTGCACCTTGCTGTCCCGAATCATGACTTCGACCAGTTCGATCGTCTGGCGTGAAACCTGACCAAAACTGCCATCGGCAAGCAGTATGAAATCTCCTGGCTGGCAGGGGAACCACGGTTCCTGGCTGGCGGGCCGTGAGACGAGCTCACTCATGTCATGCAGTGGTAAACGCACAACCCCCTCAAGGGCCGGATTTTTCAATACCGTGTAGACGCTGAGTGATTCCACGATGAAAGCTACTCCGTCCAGTACCAGACGTTCTTTCTCACGCACGGGACCAACGCCGAGCAGCAGTCGTAACTCAGCAGCATAACGTGGCAGGGTCTGCCGTAAAGTGAGTGCGGCACCGGCCAGCGCGATCATGGCAAGGGTCAGAAACAGGACATCACCACGAACATAAAACACCATCAATATAGCGAAAACGATGATGATCGCCGTTGCGAGGCGGTAACTGTAATAAACCAGCGGTGCCCGTGTGATACCGGTATCGTTTTTGGCTCGAAACAGCCATTGCCAGTAGGTGGTGAGCAGCCATTTCGAGAGCAGCCAGATCGCCGCGCTGATCAGTACAGCCAGCAGCAGGGTCAGGCCACGTCCATCAAGAAACTCCTTGAGTGCTACCCAGGCAGAAGTGTACCAGGCTGTGCTCTCCGTTTTAATGACGGCAAGTTTGAAATGTATTCTCTCCAGTGTTCGCTGTACGTCATCCCTGCGTTGTTCCCATTCAATCAATAGCTGGTCTATTGGTTCGGCCGTTATTGGTGGCAATGTCTGTTGTTTGAAATTGTAGATTGAGTCAATCGCTTTTTGGATCACCAGCAGCTGGTCTTCCAGTCGCTCGGATTCCCTGTGCAAGCTGTCAATCTGGCGTGGTTTTGCGGTCAGCTCCTTGAGAGTAGAGAGTAGTGGCCTGATAACCTGTTCAAGTTCGACACGCCAGTCGATTTGTTGATCAGGCTGTTCAGCAAGCACAGAAAGATTAGGGGCACCCAATGCGATATTTTCAAAATCCTGTTGCAGACTCGTCAGATCCCTGTTTATACGCTCAATCTTCCGTTCCAGTGCCTGCTTCTCGGATACATCCTCCAGTTGTTTAAGTTGTTCCCGGAGTTCGCGAACAGCTGCCCGTTTTGATCCGAGGGATTGCTGGATGTTCGCCAGATTCTCAACTGCATTCGATAAGCCGGCATTTGTTCCGTTGCCTTCTGACAGGCTGGCTGTGCCCTGCGCAAATACCTGACAAGGCTCAGCGGTAAAGAGAATTATGAGCAGGGCCAGGAGCCAGAGTGAGGTACCTGGTACGCGAGATATATTTCCAGTTGTAAACATGAAGTGGTGCTTGCCTGTTGATCGGATTTAGCTGACTTTGCCAGTGAGCTGTTCAGAAAGGTTGCATAACAGCGCCGAGAACAGGGTTGTTAGTCCGGGGAAGTTGAAGAAACCGACAACAAAGGACGTCACCCTGTTTGATACCCATGCTGGTGCAGCTGCGCCTGATGACAGCCGGTGTGACCTCTGCGGTTGGTGTTACTGTGTAGGAACGCGGTGTTGCGACCCGGTTGACCGACTCGGTCAAGGTCGCGGTTCGCTCATGTATTTGCATGATTGGGTTTTGATTTTCCATACTACTGCAACTATACGACGTGGCTCTTGACTATAGCAACAAGAGCATAACTTTCTGTTTGCTAATGATAAAATACTGTCGTCATGTGTTCGGTGCAAGCAATAAACTGTCACGTATTCGCGGAGTGAGTTGAGGGTTCGATAACGGACGTAAGTCTGGACACACGCCGGATGTGGCAGGTGGAATAAAGGTGGACCTGATGGAGAGCGGTGGACACCGGGACAAGGTGGGTGAGTCGGTTAAGGTTTGATCCCCAGGGGTTCCATTCACTTCCGTTTGCAGCGGGGTAAATTATGTGTGACGGGCATGGCGCACAGGCCGCCGTCCCAGGCGAGAGTCTGGAGGATGAATACGCAGAGTGCGGCTGGATTCCTGATTGTCATCCTGTCAATGCGGATTGTTGCGGTTGTCTTGCAGGCTGTTTCCAGCTGGTAGCGCGGCTTCCGAAGTCCCGGATGCAGTTGTTACGGCAAGATGCGTGACTCTGAGTATCTTTCGGGCAGCCAGAATCCAGAACGGGCTTATGATCAGTGATAGTGTAATCACGGTGATCGTATACTGGTAAGCAATTCCAATGATAATGCCGCCCGTTAGTCCAACGGAGGCTAGTACAAAAGCAAACTCACCGATTTGCCCGAGCATGGCGCCAGCATAGATACTTTCCCGCCAGCGATATCCGAGAAACCGCAGAATTATTCCATTCAGTATGGTGTTACCTGCCAGGACGACACCGACTAACAGGACAACCTGTGTCGCATGCGAGATAATGAATGGCACATCAACCAGAATGCCTACAGAAACAAAAAACAAGGCAACAAAAATTACCCTGAATGGTTCCAGGGCATGATGGACCCACTGTGTTTCTCGCGCTGCCGTAACCAATATGCCTGCAGCAAACGCGCCAAGCGCGGTTGAGAGGGACGCCATGCCAGTCAACAAGGACAGACCAAGACAGATAAGCAATGCCGCGAATACCTGCAGTTCGGGGTCGCTGCGGAAGAGGTGTCCGAAGGGCAAGTGGAACGAGTCCCGCGATAGTACCCATGTCAACACCGCGACAATTGCGACTGATCCACTGATTTGAAGACCGAGTTGACTCCAGCTCGGTGTTTCACCTCCAAGTAATCCGATAATGATCAACATGGGGATGATGACCAGATCCTGCACCAGCAGAATGCCGAGGATGTCCTGGCCTTCCTTCTTGTTAAGCTCTCCTGAATCGCGCAGCAGTTTTATGATGACAGCCGTGCTGCTGAGGCTCGTGACAAACCCTAACAGTACAATCCTCTCCATTGGCCAGTTAAACCACAGACCTATCGGCATGACCAGGGCAACGCTAAGTGCGACCTGCACCAGTGTGCCGACCACTGCAATACGCCATCCCGAAAGGAGCTGCCGTGGCGCTACCTCCATGCCGACGAAGAACAGCAGCAGGACGACGCCAAAGCTACCCAGACGGGAGGCGAACTCCGCATCCGTCAGCAGGGCAAAGCCGGAAGGGCCGATTGCTATACCGGCGAGCAAATAACCAATCACCTGCGGTTGTCGCATCAGTTGCAGTGCCAAGCCTGTGAGCAGCACTATGGCGATGATTGCAACTACTGTTGGCAGTATGGGATCGATGTGCATGCAATGAAACTCCTGCTATATTGGGTACAACCTGTGGGTTGCGAACTCTCGATTGCGCCGCTGTTCAGGATTGTAAGCGGGTACTTGCGGTCAGGATGATAAAGCAGGTTAGTGTGCTTGCAAACAACAGGCGATTCATCCTGTCCACCGTAAATTGCTTTGCTTTAATTCAACCATGTCATGGAGTTGCAGTTTCGTGAGTGTGCAGCCAGCGACAGCTGCCTCGCACAGCCAGGTGACGGGATTTTACAATCGTGTTCATTCGAGGTGTACTGGCAGATTTATCTTGTCCTTGCAGAAAATGGGTTCTATTGTTTGCGCATGACATTCTCGTCACAGCCTCCGCTTGGATTCAGGCTGCTTCAGGTACTGCTGGGAGTCTGTGTATGGATGTGCTTCACAAGCACACTGGCAGCTACTCACTAGGACAGCTGGATCCAGGAGGCAAGACAGGCAGGGTATCTCACGTACCGACGCATTACTTGACGCCTTCAAGCGCCAGACCTTAGAGCAAAGAACGAGTGCCGATATTCGGGTGGTGATAAATGATTGAATCTTTGAAAAATTCCTCGGAAAAATCAGGTTTGCCACCCGGTTCACTTGTTCATGTGGGCAGTGTTCTGGAAGCTGTAACCAGAATGTCAGTGATTGATTACGGCAAGGAAAATATTGAAGAACAGCAGATTCAGTCTGTCGATGAAATTCTTGGATACAAGGATAGTGATACCGTTACCTGGGTGACTGTGGAGGGGTTAACAAACGTCGCTATTATAGAAAGTATTGGAACAATGTTCGGCATACATCAACTTGTACTCGAAGATATTCTGAATACTCACCAGCGGCCCAAATTCGAGGAATATGATGACTACCTGTACATTGTCCTCAAATGCCTGTTATCTGAAAATGAAGACTTCTCTGTTAGCTATGAACAGATAAGCATTCTGGTCCTCAAAAATTTTGTTTTCGTATTCAAAGAAAAAACCGATGATCTTCTTTACCCCGTACAGCAAATGATCAGAACCAGTAAAGGTCGCTTCAGGAGCCTGGGGGCGGATTATCTTACATACACGATTCTGGATACTGTTGTTGATCAAAACTTTATTCTAATAGACTCGTTAGATGCTGCTATCAACTCGCTTGAAGATGATTTATTAGGCCCTGAACCAGGGCAAGATACGCTTAAAACGATCCAAAGGCTAAAAAGGGAATTAATCAGTATTAGAAGACATATTTCTCCAGTAAGGGAATTGATGACTGCAATACTTCGTAGTGAGTCTGAATTGATTCATGAAAAAACGCATTTATATCTCAGAGATGTGTTTGACCATACAATACGCATAATTGAGCTAATAGAGTCATACAGGGATATATTGTCTGGCCTGCTAGATATCTACATGTCCAGTGTCAGTAATAAAATGAATGAGGTGATGAAGGTGTTGACTGTATGCGCTTCAATTTTCATACCTTTGACTTTTATTGCCGGGATATATGGGATGAACTTTGAATATATGCCTGAGTTGGAATGGAAATGGGCATATCCAGCTCTTTGGGCTGCATTTATTACCATTCCCGCTGTATTGCTTGTTTATTTTAAAAAGAAGAAATGGCTTTAATACTGGACATATGTATAGCTGCAGAGAGCTTTGATTCCGTGCAGCGGGCAGGTCTGTAAAACCTTTGCACGGTGGTAGTTTTATTTGGTCGATTTGCTCGTTGCTCCTCATTTTGGTATTTGTGAATTGACTGTTTTCCTGAAGGCGCCATTGTCAGAGCTTGCATCGACTTGCACCCACCCCTACCCCTCCGGAGTTTCCTTGCTTAAATCCTGGGTCTGGCTGAGGGGAGGGGGGTGGCAGGATTCCGTAAAATATCGCAACAGCCAGTGGTGCTAAAATGGATTTCCCGGTGAGACCGTTGCTATTCTCTCTGCGGTGAAATATTTTCATCAAGGCTGGCAGCGTTCAACAGGATGACTTCAATCTCTTCGATGATCTCTTCCTGACGCAAGGCATTGCTTTGGTGAAGCAGGTTTTCTGCTTTTCCCTCAAGATGCTGGATGGCGCCCTCCAGATGCTGTACCCGTCGTATGTTCTCTGCCATCAATGATACGTACATAATCTCGTGCAGAGCAGCAAACAGGTAGTGGTCGACCAGTTCGGCGAAGAATGCCGCAGGTGTCAGGTTGAGTACAGGCGGATATGGAAAATGTGCTACGGTGTTTCGGTACTGTTCGAATGGAGGCAGGATTACTGTAGTGACGATCTGGTCTCTGTCAGGATCGTGGTAGATTACCGTGAGTGACAGAATGCCTTCTTTTGCCTGCATTGCAGTCAGGGTGTTGATGATGAGGACCAGTGTTTCTTCAACTTCTTCGACAATATTCGCGCCATCAATGTAGGTGACCATGCGCGGATCTCCTTCCAGACGGTTGCCCAGTTTGCTACCAGTTACGATTAACCGCGGGGCGTTGATGCGGAATTCCTGAACATGGGATTCCAGTTGCCTCAGCAGTGTTTCGTTAAAGTCACCACAGAAACCACGCTCCGAGCCAGGCAGCAGGAAGACCGGTGTTGCTGCATTCCTTTGTGGAAGATGCCCGGGATGGAACCCAAGGAAATCGGCAGCCATGGTCTCGATGTGGGCAACTACCGCACGCTGGGCATCGAGGAAGCGCCCCAGTTTGCGGCTTTCTATATACGCCAGGGTCTTCATGGAGTTCATGATGTTCCGGATCTCGCCGAGGGTACGGCGGTGCTGTTCCAGTTCGCGACGCCGGGTCATGCACGCTGTTTCCGGTGTTGTGGGCCGAGCCAGCCGGCTACGGTTTCGCTCCATTGATCACGGGGGCTGTCCAGCGTGAGCATGGACCGACTGACCTGCTGTTCCAGTGTTGTCAGACAGGCGCGAATATCCGCGGGGTCAGTGTCATCGAGCAGGCCATCATTATAGGTCACTAACCAGGCCATCTGGTATTCGATGGACAGTGGTGTCAATCGCTCCTGCTTGAGGATCTCGCGCAGTACCCGGCCACGCCGGATGGCAACCTCCATGGCGGCTTCAAGACGTGCACCAAAACGTGTGAAAACCTCCAGTTCCAGGAACTGGAGGTAATCGAGTTTCATTCGTCCTGCCTCATCCTTGATGCGGGGATGCTGGGCCTGGCCGCCGATACGGGAAACTGATCTGGCGATATCGATGGCAGGACGAAATCCGCCAACGAAAAGATTATGGTCAAGATAGACCTGTCCGTCCGTGATGGAAATAAGGTTGGTGGGGATATAGGCGGCGATTTCCCCCAGCTTTGTCTCCACGATGGGAAGTGCCGTCATGCTGCCGCCGCCATGGGCAGCGTTGAGGCAGGTGGCACGTTCCAGCAGACGGGCATGGACGGAAAAAATATCGCCGGGGTATGCTTCCCGTCCGGGTGGACGGCGCAGTAGTAGCGAGAGTTCACGGTAGGTCTTCGCATGGGTGGCAAGATCGTCGTATACCACCAGGGTGTTGCGCCCCTGCTGCATCCAGTACTCCGCGATGGCACAGCCGGCGAAAGGTGCCAGGTGCTGAAGACCGGGCAGGGCACTGGCCTCGGCGACCAGCACTGTCGTGTATTCCAGTGCATCATGGTTACGCAGGGTATCGATGGTATTGATGACGGTGGAGCGCTTCTGGCCGATGAGCACATATACGCAATAGACGTCCTTGCCTCGTTGGTTGATGATGGTGTCGAGGGCAACCGAACTTCGTCCAAGACCCTCGTCACCAATAATCAACTGACGTTGCCCCTTGCCAATCGGGATCAGCGTGTCGATTACCTTGATACCGGTATACAGAGGGTGATGGACAAGGTCACGGGCCACGATTGCCGGCGAACGGGTTTCAAGTCTGCGCCAGGCGCCAGTTCCCAGCTCCGGTCCATTGTCCAGCGGTATGCCCAGTGGATCGATGACCCGTCCCAGCAGGCTGTCACCGACACGAATGCTCAATGCACGCCGGTTGAGGTAAACCGCTGTTCCGGCAGTCAGTGTCCCGGTCTCGTGCAGCAGCACTGCGCCAACCAACTCCTCGGTGAGGTCGAAGACCATGGCGCGGCTGCCGTCCTCCAGAGTCAGGATGTCTTCCATCGCGGCAGAGGGCAGGCCCGCTATCCAGGCAATGCCATCGCCCACGGACACTACGCTGCCTTGCTCGGTGATACGCAGTCCAGGCTGGTAATGTTCGAGCCAGGTAGCCTGCCTGTCCAGCAATCCGGCGGTTTCAATCTCTTCAGATTTCATGTGCAAATTCGGCAAAACTCTGCAGTTCATCCTGCAGATTTGCGCCCAGTACCCAGTCCCCCAGTATGATGCGCATCCCGGCCAGCAAGTTCTTGTCCTGTTCGTAGTGAAAAGGCCTGGTTACTGCCAGTACAGGACCAAGAGTGCGTTCCAGGGACAGACGTGTATCCTCATCCAGGGGATAGGCGCTGGCTACCAGAACCCTGTCAGTTGTCTTGCCTGCAGCGGCACGCAGGGTCCTGAGACGCTCGGGGGGCAATGCAGCGAGTTCCTGCAAGAGCAGCTGTAACAGTCGGTGTTCCAGTTCCGGTCCGGCTGCGACTGACAACAGCCGTGTGGAGAACTGCGCGCCCAGGGCCAGTGCCGTTTCTTCGGCGTGCAGTCGCCTGGCCTCCAGTCTGTGTTGTTCTATTATCTCAGCCTTCTCACGCTCTTCACCAAGCGTGGTCTGCAGGGATGCCATCCGCCGTGCCCGTTCCTTCTCGATCTCCTTGTCCAGTGCGGTGTATGCGGCCTGACGCTCCTTTTCCCACACGGTTAGCCGGTTCTCGTACTGGATTCGAAGCGCCTCGGCATCCTCGTGCTGTGTGTTGGCATCACTCAGCATTTTTTCGATACTGCGGCGGCGGCGGGCGATCACATCCAGAACAGGCTTGTAGAAAAAATGCTTCAGGATCCAGACCAGGATCAGGAAGTTGATGCTCTCCAGCAGGAATGTGGACCAGTTCAGTTCCAAGGCGGTAGTTCCCGCGGAGACAGTGGGCGTGTCATCGCTTGTATTGGCCTGTTATTTCAACAGGTATTCCAGCAGCGGGTTACGGAACAGTACGATGAGAACGATAACCAGCACGTAGATGGCCAGTGACTCGATCATGGCCAGGCCGATAAACAGCGTGCGCATAATGGAACGTTCGGCTTCCGGCTGTCGGGCCAGTGCCTCCAGGGCGCTGCTGATGGCGCGGCCCATGGCTAAGGCGGGCAACAATACGCCCAGCGCAATGCCGAAAATTGCGGCGACAGTGGATGCAAGGGTAAAGGTAGATAGATCAGGCATGGACTACTCCTCGTTACTGTCATTGTATTGCTGCTGTTTAAGCTGTTGTGATTGTATACCGCCAGCCACATAGATAAGCGACAGCATGCCAAAAATATAGGCCTGCACCAGTGCTTCGATGATATGCAGCATGAGGATCGGTATGGGTGCGAGAAAACCGGCCACCAGCAGGATCAGCAGGGCCGCCATTTCCAGGCTCATAATATTACCGAACAGACGCACGGCCAGGGCAATGGTGCGGGTGATCTCACTGATGATGTGGAAGGGCAGCAGGACAGGGCTCGGCGTAAGATAGTGGCGCAGGTAGTTCTTCACGCCCTGGGTACGGATGCCGAACCAGTGGACCGAGAGGAAAACCAGTATTGCCAGGGAAGTGGTGGCCGACAGGTCGCGTGTCGGTGAATGCACACCCGGTATCAGGCCGCTCAGGTTGGCGACGACCAGAAATATCCAGAGACTGCCGATAAAGGGCAGAAGCTGGTTCACGTGTTCGGGTGCGACGCCGTGAATGGTTTCCTCAATGGCGCTGACGATGCCTTCGGCTACCGTCTGTATCGGCTCTGGCTCCATTTGCAAGCGGCGGGTACCCAGCCAGCCGAGTAGACCGATGGCTGCCATGATTACCCAAGTGGTGACAATGGTACCGGTGACCTGCAGCGGGCCGAGTTGAAACGCTGTCCCTGCCATTATTCCGCTATTATCCATGTGCTATTCCCTGATAAAAAGGTAGACATTGATGGCGCCGATGATGACGCCCAGAAAGAGCATGCTCAGGGTCCAGTGTACGGAATAGCCATCCACCATGTCATCCAGCCAGCGGCCAAGGTAGGCACCGCCCACGACCGGCAGTATGAACAGCAATCCCAGCGTGCCAATATAGACAGTTTGCGCGATCAGGGTGGGGCGGTCCTTTTCGGCCTGTTTCATGCGGCGGGCCTGCTGCTCCACCCGCTTGCGGAGTTGATCGTTACTGTTCATCAGGCAGGCTCACTCTCATGGCCTATCTTCCATAATCGCCTGAGGACCTCTTCTTCCATATGATGCAGGCTATTCTTCAGCTCGCGTAATTCGTTTTCTTCGGCAAGTAATTTTTCACGCAAGGCAATGCTGATGCGTTCATAGTCATCATCCACCAGGTAACGACGGGTGCCGAGCGATAGTTCATTGTCGTTAAAGTAAAGCACCGCGCCCGGCAATGCCAGGTACTGCCAGGTGCTTTCCCCGGTGCGAAAGCGCGCCAGCCCGAAGACCAGTGAGGTCATCATGCGTGCATGACCGGCAAGGATGCAGAAGCTGCCCGTCGCATCCTCGCCCACAAAGGACGTAACCTGTTCGATCCGCTGTATATGAGTCGCATCCTGCAGGATCAGCGTGAACGTCCTCATGGCGGCGTTGCCGCTATCGTGCCACGCATATAGCAGCGATCCTCCGGCAAGTCATCGTGATGTCCCAGCAGAAATGCCTCGCAGTCATCCAGGGAATGCTGCAGCGGTACGGATACGCCAGTGATGCCAGTGCGGGAAGCGGTAACCGAGAACGGCTGGGTAAGATAGCGCTGCAGCTTGCGCGCACGCATGACAATGTGCCGGTCCCCGGGTGACAGTTCCTCGATGCCGAGCATGGCAATGATGTCCTCCAGTTCATGATAGCGTGCCAGGTGCTCGCGGACTCCTTCGGCAATGGTGTAATGGCGGTCGCCCAGGGTGTGACGATCCATCAGTTTACTGCTGGACAGTAACGGATCCACTGCCGGGTAGATCCCCTTGCCAGCCTGGGAGCGTGACAGAATTACCGTAGTGTCCAGATGACTCAGGATAGCGCTTACTGCGGGATCGGTCATGTCGTCGGCGGGTACGTAGACTGCCTGTACCGAGGTGATGGCACCATCGCGGGTGGAAAGGATGCGTTCCTGAATTTCAGCGACCTCGGTCATCAGGGTGGGTTGGTAGCCCACAGTGGCGGGCATCCTGCCCAATAAACTCGAGATTTCACTGCCTGCCTGCACGAACCTGAAGATGTTATCCACGACGAACAGTACTTCCTTTTGCAGGGTGTCACGCAGGTACTCGGCATAGGCCAGTGCGGACAGGCCGACCCGAAAGCGCACCCCGGGAGATTCGTCCATCTGCCCCAGGACCATCAGGGTTTGCGGCATCACACCGGCCTTCTGCATCTCGTGCCAAAGTTCATGGCCCTCGCGGATTCGTTCGCCCACTCCGGCGAATACGGATACCCCCTGATACAGGGTGGCGATAGCATGCATGAACTCCATGATCAGCACAGTCTTGCCCACGCCGGCACCACCAAACAGGCCGGTCTTGCCCCCTTTTACAAAGGGACAGAGCAGGTCGATCACCTTGATCCCCGTTTCCAGAATACTGCCGACGCCAACGGCCTCGTGCAGCGGTGTCGGTCGACTATGAATATTACGAAAGGTCTCGGCAGGCAGGGGCGCACCACTGTCCAGAGGTTCGCCAAAGATGTTCAACAAGCGGCCAAGGCAATCGGCTGTTACCGGCACATGCAGAGGTGCGCCGGTATCATAAACCGGTGTATCCCTTCGCAAGCCAGCGGTGCGGTGCAGCGTGATGGCGCGTACGCGACGTCTGTCGAGGTGCTGATGGACCTCGAACAGATACCTTTCCTGGTTAATGGAAGCGTACAATGCCTGATGCAGCGGCGGCAGCTGGCCACAGGCAATGACCACAACTGGCCCGTGAACCTCGGTGATGGCTCCGACGGGGACTTGCTCCTCCCTGGCATGTGCCGTTTCAGGCATGGCAGTGATCATGTCTCATGCTACCAGCATAGGTGAAGAAGGATGAATAATAAATTTCCACAACTCATGGTGGCCAATCACATGCAAGGCATTCACCAGCCGGACAGCAACTGACTGATAGTAACAATGACGCAGGGTACGCTTGAGTATGGCAGGAATAGCCAGGGAGGCACAGTAAAGCAACCTGCTTGCATTGTTCCGGTTTCGCAAGACCATAAGCGTGCTGCGATACCTTTTCCTTGTGCGGATTCAGCCCAGGCAGTACCAGGTGGCCGGATTCACACGGAAACAGATCTGCTACTTCCAAACTGAAATAGAAGGGTCTCGATACGAGCATGCTGATCTGTCTACCCGGACTTGTTTGCAACTGCCCGGGAAAAACCGGGGTCAGTGAAGAGTGGTAAAGCTAACTTTAAAGGACCGGGATTGATGTGGTCTCCTGATCGCAGGTGTTATTGATATTGCGAGTATGAGAGGGCACCCTTTGCAGAATCGCCGGGATTGCCGTCAGCGCATGATAGCTTTTCGAGCTCCCGGACAATTGACTCTGCTTTATGATCCATGTGATGCCGTTGTTCCTGGTTTAGCAGCGCTCCTGTAGTATAAACCAGTTCGATAGTCTTCTCCCGATTGTAAGCCAGGCGCTCCCGGTAGGCTGCTGAGCGAAATTCTCCAGGATTAATCAACAAATCATGGATGCCTGCAATAAAAGTTTCCCTGTCATCCCGGTGGGAGATGAGTCCATGCAGCCTGGATTGCCAGGCTTTTCGCATCTGCAAACCCTCAAGTCCCAGAGGCTGGAAGTGATAACTCCATTCCACGACGGCCTGTTGCTGAGCTGGCTGCAGAGGTCCAAACCATCGTTTTAATTCATTCTTCATCCTTGTGATATAGTTCTTGCGCCTCTCTTTCTGCGTGACATCGTTATAGTTTGCAAGCCACTCCCGGTTACGTTCCTCGAAGCTGTTATACAGTTCAGCGAGTTGCACTTCATCCGTTTCCAGCAGTAAATTGGCGATTGTCGGGCTGGCCTGCAATAAAATATCGTTCCAGAAGCGTTCTATACGGCCACTGTAGTCCTCAAGTCTTTTTCTTGTCATGCGGCCGTTCTGGAAGTCAGCGCTTGCGGCACGCAATAGCTCAGCATAAGAATTAACCTGTGTGCTGCAATGCCATGCAAGCAGATTATTTACTTGTAGTTCAAGATAACTGCTCTGTTTGTCAGAAAGTTCGACATAGGTTTCAACATAATAGGGTAGTAGCCAGTCCAGTTGATTATATGCAATCTGTATTCTGCTGCAGCCGGCAGTGACTACCGCAAGAACTGTGGTGCAGATAATTCTTGTAATGTGCATTGTCAACAAGTCATGCGGTGTATCAGTTTTCTGACAGTTGTTTTTTTTTGCTGTATTCATGGGGTTTCGGGTTACTTGTGGGAAACCGGGCATGAGCCTTTGCGGACGGCAATGTAAAAACCAAGGAGAGTCAGGGTCCATCCAGCCAGGAGCAATAACATCACTGCTTTCATCTGACCGGTTGCAAAACTACTGGCACCTGTCGCAAGCATTTTCTCCGGTGTCAGTGCAAATGAAGGCATGCCGCCTATTCCACACAGATTCCAGGAGGCCATTGCAAAGCACAGGTAACCTGCACCTTGTAAATCAGCTACGGTGCGTTCTCCCGCTCCTGATTTGGCGCGATATGAGCCCCATAACCATAATACGAATACAATCAGAAGCAGCATGATGTAACCGGATGTGCCGAAAAATTCTGCGCTTGGTTGTTTGCCGAGAAGCAGGGGCGCCAGGATCGGTAGCAAAGCGGCAACAATCAGGAGCAGTCCAAAGAGCAGGAGCCTTGCACCTTTCCCTCCTGAAGCGGCGAACAGGCCTGTGCCGCCAATTGCAAGACCCAATGGAAAGCCAAAGGCAAACAGCATGAACTTGAGCCAGCCGCTAGTTCCATGCTGTGCGAGGTAGGCGTCCATTCCAATCTTGCTTACCTCTGGCTGGATGGTGTTTCCCATGAGGACCGCCGTGGTCATGAAGATTAAGCCGATCATGAATATACCTGTTCCAACGATGTTGTTCCCTTTGGCTGTATTCATGGGTTGCTCACAGGTTTTATGTCCACGATAAATCACCAAATCCGGATTATCAGGTCAGCTTGTCTGAGTTGCCTGACCTGTTTGTCTGTAGGTTCGAGTCGCACCCAAAATTGACCCGACGTTAGAGCTTTATTGTATACCGCGTCAGTCAGGCCCAACAAAGAGTGGCTGTAATGATCCGGCAGGTCTGTCGAATATGCAAATTAGCAAAGTGAATTTGCACAAGATACAACTGACCGTACCGCAGCCTTTGTGGGCAGCTCCCCAACCCCGGTGACCCCGGATGAGTCGGCCCGATCGGGCATCTGCGCGGGCTCCATGCCGTCTCCTGGTTGCGCATAAGGATACCCTGGAGCCTGTGCCTTAAAGCCAGGCCTTTTTCTGAGAGATTTTCCTAGAGGACTCGAATCAGTGAACAGGTGCTTGTTAAGATATGCTCAAACCATCATCCCAATAGGGATGATCACCATAACGTCTTGCGAGGAAGTCCGAGAAGACCTGTAGACGCCTGGGTATTATCGTCCAGGCGGATAGACAGCATGGATACCCACTGCAGCGCCCTGATATTCATTCAGAATAGCAATCAGGCTGCCATCTTTTACGTAACTGCCGAGAATAAAGGTGGGGCTTCTGGTAATTCCCAAACCGGAACTGGCGGCTGCCGCCAATGCGTTGCCGTTGTTGGCGCGAATACGAATCTGTGGCTGTGCATGGATCGTCTTGCCCCAGGCGTTTGATATCCGTTAGTGCCAACTGCCGGGTGGTGCGATGCAGTAATTGGCTGCCAAGGTGTTTTTCCAGTTGGCTAATACGCCGACTGACGACTGATTTCGCAACACCCAGATGCTCGCCAGCGGCACTGAAGCTGCCGGCTTCCACTACCGCTGTAAGGGCTTATATATCTGCGAACTTGTCAATATTGTTGCGTATTGTAGAACAGTAAGTTCCAGATAAACTGTTTATTGTTATATCGGGAACAATTATTCTCTTCGTTACATCACAAGGCGCTGTACCCCTATTGAAATTAATGAGGAGAACACCATGAACAGGAATCAAATTAACAGAATCTTGCGGAACGATAGCAGCAATTCATCTCATGGCCAGTCGATTACACGACGGCTATCCCGCATCATCAAGGGTATGCCAGCCACTGACGGGGCTGGTGTTGAACTCACGCGGGTTATTGGGCAGCCAGTATTGCCCATGCTTGACCCGTTTCTGCTTTTGGATGTATTCAGGTCAGATAGACCCGAAGATTATATTGCCGGTTTTCCGCCACACCCTCATCGCGGCTTCGAAACGGTCACTTACCTGCTCGCCGGGAGAATGCGTCACAAGGACAACGCAGGCCATGAGGGTATTATTGAGCCGGGTGGCATCCAATGGATGACCGCAGGTAAGGGCATTGTGCACTCGGAGATGCCAGAGCAGGAGCATGGCATGCTTGAAGGGTTTCAGCTCTGGATAAATCTGCCGGCCAAACACAAGATGGATAAAGCAGCCTATCAGGAATACTCGGCTGAACAGATTCCGTCGGAACGGCGGGAGGGTGGTATTGAGGTGCGGGTCATTACCGGCGTGACGTCAAAAGGTACAAAAGGTCCTGTCGAGCAGCCTTTGACTGATCCGCTTTACCTGGATGTCAGTACTCCAGCTGGCCAGTATTTTTCCGAAGCATTACCAGATGCACATAATGCTTTTATCTATGTCATTCGAGGTTCAGTGAGTGTTGAGAATGAGGGCGGCAAAACCATATGGCTGGCTCGTAATGGTTTGGGCGTGCTGACTCATGGTGCTGAAATAAAGTTACAGGCCGGTCAAGAAGGTGCGCGTTTCCTGGTGGTAGCCGGGGAACCATTGAGAGAGCCGGTAGCACGTGGTGGTCCCTTTGTGATGAATACAAAGGCTGAAATTCAACAGGCATTCGAGGATTACAAACAGGGCAAATTTTAATCGACTTGGTGCTTCGTATGCCGGGTCTCCTTGCCACCGGAATTTGCAATATTCAAGCATGCCGTCGTCTTCAGGCGTCTGTCAATCAGATAGCGTCATGTCGAATTATCCGGCATGAACTTCTCCTCCGTAGACAGTTAACGAATGCTTTCCCCTGACTCGTTCAATCGATGTTGAAACGTTATTCGACAGGAAAACTGGCGATCAGGGCATTCATTTTAGTACTCATTTCATTGACGAAGGGGTCATCAGGGGAAAGGCTGTTGAGATTAACCTCAACATTTTCCTTTGAGGACTTGTATCCCGCTATGAGCAGATGACGCCCAACAAATACATCACTCAAGACATTGGGGTTGCCGATTTTCTCTAACTGATCAGCCAAAGGCAAAGCCTGGGCAGTCAGGGTCATGAGCCGAAAAGGCGGCTCCGCTGCATTCCGCATGGCCCTGGCCAGTGCAGCCTTCCTGGTTGACCTCTGTTCGTCGGTTTCTGCAGGCATCTGGTACGCCTTCATGACACGGGCAAAGGCGTTCATGTCTGCTTCGGCATCGGATAAGGCTTTTTCCCGCATGGTGGAGAGCTGTTCAAGGATGTCTTTCGCCTGGTTCTCGACCGCACTGAATGTCTTCTTCCCGATGGTCAGGTTGCAGACCATCGAAAGCAGGGCCAGCCCTTGTGCCACGGTCACGGCCGCTGCCGCCCCGCCACCAGGTGCCGGGGCGGCACTTGCGAGTTCATTCAGATAGGATTTTAGACCGTCAAGCAGCAAGTTGCACTACCGTTCCGTATTTTTCCCATTCAAAAGGATATGCGCTGTCTACGTGTTCATAAACGTCTCTGTTATTTTCGTAAAGACGAATAGCATTTCTAACGCACATGGCAATAGTCATTGGTCCAACTCGAGGTACGTAAATACCCGCCTTTTCCTTTGCGCTCTCCTCGAAATTCTGGACAAAGGAGAAATTAAGGCATGTAGTGTTTTCCTTGATTTCCTCACCGCGAACTTTTTCAAAAGCCCTGGACGGAACGCCCGTAATAATGGTGTCCGATTTTCTCAAGGCCTCTTTCCGGGAAATTGGCACTTCTTTCCCGTTCTTCTGCATGTGTACGCCACTTTCAATGTCAAACGAGTACACTGTTGCGCCATCATTTATGAGCATGTACGCCAAGGGATGGCCAACCACATCGGAGCGATTGAAGATGGTGATCTTCTTCCCCGCAAAAGTCTGCCCGGCTAGTTCATCCAAATTGTCCACGTATGCCAGGATTTTAAGAATCCCTAACGAGGTACAGGGCAAAATAGCCTTTTTCTTTTTATCTTTGTCCAAATAGCGCTCGTTCAGGTAAAGCTTTTTCGACCAAAAACTGGAAAGACCTTCAATGTCCTTGATGGGATCGATCAATTCCTTGATCTTTTTATCTTCCCTGTCTTTGAAAATCGGATAGAAAACAAATATCCCATGGATCGACGGATCTTTATTGGCTCTTGTAATTCGAGCTTTGATCTCAGCCAGGTCGTTTCGAACCAATCCCAGATCAAATCCAATCTCCCGGCAGGCTTTCTGCAACGTCCTCGCATAAACCATCGAAGCTGCGTCGCCTGCTTCTGGAGCAAGAATCCCCAGGATCCGTGGCTTTTGCCTGTAATTTTTCCTGTTAACCGCTACACGCAGCCGTCGGTGATAGTAGTTGGCTATGTCGGAAAGGGTAAATTCATTGCCGGGCAAGCGCTTTACAATTTCCTGGTGCAACAAATAGCTATTACCGACCTTCACAGACTCGAGTTGGCCGTTGTTGGAGCTGAACTCTCCGTTTTTGCACAGGCGGGACACATGACCTGGGGTCCGGCCCATTATTTCGGCCGCTTCCTCGGTAGAGTACCAGGGTCCAACTGAGCGGAAGGTAGTAGGCATACAGGCTCCATTTCGACTGGTGGTTATTGAAAAATCAGCGCGCATCATGTTTTTCTGATGTTATCAAGTTAACGTAATGTTATCAATATAACGTCGTGTTATTAATATAACATTGCTGGGTGAATGCGTAATCGAGTATGCGGCGCAACTGCCCGATGCCGGGCGTCAAGAGGCCAGGTTCGCGTCTCCTGACGCTTCACTACCTACATATCGCTAATGATTAATTCGCTGGAACCGGTTTTACCCTATCCGGTGTAGAAGCCCGCAAGTAGTAAAATGTTACCGGGGGAGTTGCAATGATTCAGCAAGTAAGGAGCGTAATCGTCTTGCTCGGTAGCTGAGCTCTGCCTGGATTGCCGAAGCCCGTAAGCTGGCTCGTGAATGGAGAGAGCAGGATCCCCGAATTTTCACAAAGGCCAGCCACTGTTGAATTGCATCCAAATTGAACACAACAAGTGCGCTTCAATTTATCGTGTCTGCGCGGCAACAGCCCAGAATTACGGCAATGATCTGGTGGGGCGAAATGCATTACCTGCCCATGCGGGGCAATCGATTGTGAAAATCAACAAGTGGTGTTTCGGCTGGACCTAACTACCGCTCTCAATCCACTTGCGAATCCGGTTGGAGTCGCCGAAGGGTGTCAACTTGCCAAAGGAGTTGAGCAGTACAATGGTAAGTGGCTGCTCGTCAATTTCAGTCTGCATCACGAGGCAGCGTCCTGACTCGTTGAGGTAACCGGTCTTGCTGAGTTGTATGTCCCAGCTCTTGCTTTTTAGCAGGCGGTTGGTGTTATTGAATCTGAGTTCGCCGCGGTCCTTGTATGGCCTGACGCTGGCAGAGCGGGTGGTGGTGGCATTACGAATGAGTGGGTAGGACATGGCAGCGCGCACCATCATGGCTGTATCATGAGCGGAAGCCACATTACCGGGGTCGAGACCGGCGGGATCGTTAAAATGACTGGTCTGCATGCCAAGCGCGTCGGCCTTTTTGTTCATGGCCTCGACAAATTCCGCCTTGCCCTGGGGCCAGGTGCGGGCGAGGGCATTGGCTGCCCGGTTTTCAGATGACATTAATGCCAGCTGCAGCAACTGTTTACGTGTCAGTATGGCGCCAAACTTCAGCCGCGAGCCGGTCAACTGTATAAGGTCCCTGTCATCTTTGGTGATGGCGATCTTTTCCTGTAAATTAAGGCCGCTATCCAGAATAACCATCGCTGTCATCAGCTTGGTAATCGATGCTATTGGTCGAGGTTCACTTCCATGTTTCGAATAGACTTCCTCGCCATTTTGGTCCAGCACCAGCACGGCGGCTGATTTGAGTTGCAGTTTTTTCGGGTTTAGTGTGTTCCAGTGGGGTGCTGTGGTGGTCTGCGAGTTCGTGCTGGCGGTCTCCAGTTTTGCCAACTGTACAGGGGTATCTGCAGCATGGCAGGTCGCTGTGAACAAGATGAATGACAGACAGCTGGACAGGAGAAAGCTTTTCATAATCAACATTATTAACGACCAATCATGTGCGTACATTGAGGGTGATGCATTCAAAATGCAACACCAGAAGGTGTTATGCGTGAGTACGGATGTATAAAAACCGGGGTTATCATTCCCGATATGCAGGGCGGAATTTACGCAGGTTTTTTAATTCATATGACATGCTCTGTAAGTCTTCATCTGGTCGACCAAGGTTGTCAATTTGTCAGTACATTCAACAATGCTCATTTCCCATTCAAAATCTGGACGCATTTCGTGTCTGCTTGGGCTTGTGATAGCAGAAAGCAATCGACAGTATTCAAATATTCTCGATGATAGGCGCACGATTAAAACAACGCTCAGGGTTTTATTCGTCTCCTGCGCCGCTTGTGCCCTGACATCTCTGACAATTTTATCAAACACACGGCAATAGAAAACGGGTTGTTTCCGGAAGTACATCGATTGCATGTATTGGCGCTTTCTGTACTTCCGGAATCTAGATCCACCGCTCACATCCCGGATGCCGGTGAACTAAAAAGCATTCCTTAGAAGTGCTTTTAACCTGATTTTCCGCGGGTGGCTAGCCATAAGCCCAAGTAGAGCGAGGACACAAAAAAGTACATCAGGATGCTGTAGATCGCCGCAGGTATCGCTAGCACCGGGTTGTTGAAAATCAAAGGACTGGTTGCGATCACTATTGCCTGCATGCCATTCTGCACACCCACTTCAATCAGAATGGTCCTTGTCTGCCTGGCGTGAAGCTTTGCTATTCTGGCACATATGTACCCAAGTAATGCTGCCAGCAGAAGAAAAAAGCTGATAATTCCCCCCAGATCTGCGGCATAGGTGAAAAAGCGCTGGTGCTCCAGGTAAAGCAGGTAACTGATGCTCGAAATGAGGATAAGCACCGAGAACAATGAGGCAGGGCGATGCATCTTCATCGCCCAGGCAGGAAAGTGACGTCGTGCGATCATACCTGCGAGCAATGGCAACAGCACCAGAATGATTAGCGGCAGAAAAATATTTTCTGGTGGTAGCCGGACAATACGGCTATTTCCCAGCAACAGCTCGCTGGCGTAGGTGAGTATCAGCGGGACGCTGAAGATGCATAGCACACTGGAAAATGCAGTAAGGGATACCGAAAGCGCCACGTCGCCCTTCATCAGGTAACTAAACAGGTTGGAGGTGGCGCCACCGGGGCTGCAGGCGATAATCATCAGACCCAGTGCATAAACAGGAGACAAATCGAACAGCTGAATAGTAATGGCGGCGGCAAGTGGTAAACCAATAATCTGTGCTGCAAGCCCGACAAGCAGTGCTGTTCGGTGGCCGAAGACGTTTAGAAATTCCTGCCTGGTCAGGGACAGGCCAATCCCGAACATGATGATAATCAGACCCGCGGGCAGAACGGTTTTCATTATCAGATCAAGTTGCATGGAATGTGCCCCAGGCTAAATGCCAATTATCGCTTAATTACGGACACACAGGCACTTTTGTTCAGACAGGCTGCAGCGTCGACTATGTCTTTCCCGGTCGACATGGTGGGCGATTCCGAACGTACTGCAGGTAAGCCGAAGAAGTGGGAGGGTTCATGAAAACTGAACAGCGAACTTCCCCCGAACCGAATCCAAGCTTGGTGGCGCTTCGATGTCCTGGATTGTTTTGCTGATCCCGCAGCGAGTGAATTACGTGCCATCGCGGATGGCCATCATCATTCTGGTAAGAATTACTGCGCTACCGGGTACGGCCAGAACGCGACATTCCCAGGATTAAAGAGCCCCCGGTGATGCGGGGTTCCAGATCAGGGACTGCTGGCCAGTTCTCAATTAGCGGCTGAGCACAATCCTGTACCGTGCCTGTCCGCTCTTGAGCAGGGCGATCGCTTCATTTGCCTGTTCAAAACGAAAATGCTCTGTTATCGGTTTGATATGGTGACGTGCTGTAAAATCCAGCATGCGCCGAATAGTCGCCGGACTACCTACCGGAGATCCCGATACCGAACGCTGCCCCAAAAGCATCGGAAACACGTTCAGATCCAGTGGGTCTAATGTCGCGCCAAGGATATGGAGACGGCCCTTGGGCTTAAGGGCAGATATATACGCGTTCCAGTCGAGTTTGATGTTTACGGTAGAGAGGATCAGATCGAAGAGTCCAGCCTCAGCTTCAAGTGCCGATGGGTCTCTGGAGCTGACCGTATGGTGTGCACCAAGTTTGAGTGCCTCATCTCGTTTCGCCATACTCGATGTGAAAGCCGTAACCTCGCAACCCCATGCGTTGAGAAACTGAATCGCCATGTGGCCGAGCCCGCCAATACCGATCACACCGACCCTGGCGGTCGGAGAAATGTCAAACTGAACCAGAGGATTGAAAACCGTGATTCCACCGCAGAACAAGGGTCCGGCAGTCGCAGAATCGACCGCCTGCGGTAGCGGAAACACGCTGACTGCGTTGGCGCGTACTTTTTCGGCAAATCCACCGTGTCGCCCGACAATTGTAGACTCGGAATTAGCGCAGAGATTATGATCACCCGACAGACAGGAGTCGCATGACATGCAATATCCGGAATGCCAGCCCAGGCCCACGCGCTGACCGAACTCAAGGTGTGTCACAGCATCGCCAAGTGCAGCGATTGTTCCGATGACTTCGTGTCCTGGTATGAGGGGGTACTCTGTCATACCCCAGTCGTTATTCAACATACTGAGGTCACTGTGACAGATGCCGCAGTGCTCAACATCGATTTCGACCTGATGGTCACCGAGCGGACCGGGGTCGTAT
>Ga0316190_10000633_pt1 | contig 24570 bp, 31 predicted proteins | sample Eddworburrow2_MG_FD_204929 | JGI IMG/M metagenome (GOLD analysis project Ga0316190, IMG submission 204929) | Coastal sediment microbial communities from Maine, United States - Eddy worm burrow 2 | ecosystem: Environmental > Aquatic > Marine > Coastal > Sediment | place: USA: Maine | collected... | reverse complement strand
GGGTACCACAGAGAATACAACAAAAAAAAGATGCTTACGCATCTTCTATATCACTCTTGTTGTGTGCATAATCGATCTATCTTTCTCCTATGATATATCAATTCTGAATACAACACCGGAACTCTTTTTTAAAAAGTGGCTCAAAAGCTGTAAATAAGATAATATATAATAAAATATATAAATACCTTTTTATGGAAAATTTTAGCATAGTTATTCTACAAAGTATTTGGTTTTTATTACCAGGCTACTTTGCTAATACTATACCTGTTCTTGTTGTTAAGATAAATTTTCTTAATTATCCAATAGACGGAGGTAAAACATTTAGAGGTAAGCCTATTTTTGGTTGCAACAAGACTTGGCGAGGTTTTTTCTTTGGCATTCTTTTTGCCATAGTAGTTTCATATATACAATCAAACCTCTATAAATTAGGGATTATCTCTAAAGAGTTTGGCTTAGTAAATTATAATCAATATAATTTTATCCTAGTAGGTTTTCTTTTTGGGTTTGGAGCCTTGATTGGTGATTTAGTTGAAAGCTTTTTTAAACGAAAAGTTGGACGAGAATCAGGAACGGCGTGGTTTCCCTTTGATCAGATTGATTTTATAATTGGTATATTACTTTTTGTTAGTTTTATTTATGTACCAACTTTTTTAGAACTTATTGTGGTTATTGTCACAGGTACCGTATTCACCTTGCTTGCGTCATATGTAGGGTTTTTTATGAAACTTAAAAAAACTAAAATATGAACACTTTATTTCTAGAGAAAATTTTTAAATTCAAAATAAGCACCATTCCTTAGAATACAGACTCTTTCCTTTAGTCCTTTTGTTTTATTTATAAGTTTTTTTAACCATTCAATAGGCTCATTCATAGGCTCTTTAGAAAGTTTGAAATTACCCCAATGTATTGGTATTAGATATTTAGCTTTTAAGTCACTAAAAGCACGTAAAGCATCTTCTGGATTCATGTGATAATTGTTGTCTTCTTGGTCTTTTCCGTAAGCACCAATGGGTAACAAGGCAATATCAATTTTTTTACTTTTACCTATCTTTCTGAATGTTTTACCATATGCTGTATCACCCGCAAAATATACTGACTTATTTCTCTTTTCAAAAACATAAGAATTAAAACCTCTTTTAATTTTCTGCCAAGGATATCTTTTACCCCAATGTTTCGTCTGATAAGATGAAATTTTAATTTCATTATTTTGAAATATCTCCATCCACCTAAGTACTGTAATTTTTTTAAAATTAATTCCTTTTATCAAATCACGACAATTTTTTGGTAATATTAAATGTTTAATCTTTTTTCTAAGTTTTTTTAGTGTTGCCACATTAAAGTGATCTTGATGTGCATGAGACAATATGCAGTAATCTATCTGTGGCAAATCTAAAGCTTCATACCCAGGCAAAATTCTTCTTCTAGGGATGGGTAACCACCTCGCTAGTACTGGGTCTGTAAGTATGATTGTACCATACATATTAATCAGAATTGTAGCATGTCCAATCATCCATACTTGTATTTTTTTTGAATCAAGATTTATTTTTTCTGCTTTAAACCGACGAGTAGGTATGAAAATGTTCTTTACACTTTCTTTTATAATTACCCCAAGGAACCTATAAATACTATTATCAACTCTAGAAAATCTCATATATTATAACAAATCTTTTTACACTCTAATATAGATTAGAGCAGATTTATACAAAAAAATCAATTATAATAAATATTTCTGACATAAATCTGTGAAATTACAACAATTCAAGCGCTATTACTATTAATATTTTTGTAGATAAGTCGCTAAAATTAGCAAAAAACTTGATTTTTTATGCTCATAGAATATAATTACATATAGCTTATTAAATTATTATGAAGATATTAAACACCCTTAGTAAAACTTTAGAAGAATTTAAACCAATATCTTCAAATAGAGTTAACTTCTACCATTGTGGTCCTACTGTCTACTGGACTCAACATATAGGTAATATGCGCGCCATAGTTCTATCAGATTTTATAGTTCGTTCTTTACGTTATTTGGGTTATAAGGTTGTTTTTGTTCGTAATTATACGGATGTTGGGCATCTAACTGGAGATAACCTTGGAGATGCTGATCAAGGTGAGGATCGTATGGAAAAAGCAGCTAAGAGAGAAAAATTAGATCCTCAAACCATAGCTAATAAATATATAAAAGAATTTGAACATGATACCGACATACTCAATACAATAGAACCAAATTATAAACCTAGAGCCACTGAGGTGATACCAGAATCTATAAAAATGATACAAGTTCTTATAAACAAGGGTTTTGTGTATACTACTGACCTAGCTATTTATTTTGATATATCAAAAGCTAAAAACTATTCTGCCCTTTCAGGGCAATCAATAGATGATAAGTTACAAGGAACAGGTAGGGCTGAGGTTCAAGATCCTCAAAAAAAACATCCAGCTGATTTTATAGTTTGGGTATTTAAAGCGGGAAAGCATACTAATGCCTTACAGGCATGGCCAAGCCCATTTAGCTCATCGCTCGTAAAAAATGGTGAAGGGTTTCCAGGTTGGCATTTAGAGTGTTCTGTGATGTCTAAAAAGTTCTTAGGTGACACAGTAGATATTCACATGGGTGGTCGTGAACATATTCCCATACATCATCCAAATGAAATTGCTCAAAGCGAGGCTGCTAATGGTGTAAAGTTTGTACATTATTGGCTACACAATGAATGGCTTATGGCTAATAATGCTAAAATAAGTAAATCTATCGGAAATGGATATAGTGTTAAGGAAATTATTAATAAAGGTTTTGATCCCCTAGCCCTAAGGTATTTCTTTTTAGGGGCTCATTATAGATCAAGACAAAACTTTACATGGGAGGCCCTAGAAAGCGCTCAAACAGCCTTAGATAGACTTAAAGGTGTTATTAGGTCATTGAGTTTAGTACACCCAGGAGAAATAGATAGTGCTTTAAAAGAACAATTTACTTCTCATCTTGAAAATGACTTCAATGTCCCACAAGCCCTAGCTGTGACTTGGGATGTAGCAAAAAGTAAAGACTTATCAGATGAATTTAAAAAAGCTACTCTTTTGGATTTTGATAAAGTACTAGGGCTCAAACTAAATGAAGTTAAAGAAGAAAAAGTAAATATCACCTTAGAGCTTCAAGAGCTCCTAAACAAACGAGTTCAAGCTCGTAAAGACAAAGACTTCGACCTCTCAGATAAACTCCGTACTCAAATAGAAGTACTTGGCTACACTGTTGAAGATACTCCAGGGGGTCAGGTCACTAGGAGTAAATAATAGTTTATTGTGTGTATTTAAATTTATGATTTTATATTTAACCTTCCTTAAGTATCTGGTCCCTGACTCTTGGGGGATGTTAGTGTAGATTTTTTAATTATATATTTCTAAGATAAATACTTTTAAGAAACTAAAAAAGTCATTCACTGCGAACAACTTCTCTTCTACTCGTTAAGCAAGGTTAGGTTTATATAAAAAACTAACGTTTCTTCCACTGCGGGGCTCTACGAGCACCATGCAAACCTGGTTTCTTACGTTCTTTAGCTCTTGGGTCACGTTTAAGGAATCCTTTAGCTTTTAATGGTTTTCTCATAGCTTCATCTTCTTGTACTAAACAACGCGAAATACCAAGTCTTACAGCATCAGATTGTCCAGTAAGTCCACCGCCAGATACCTTAACTGTTACATCGTACTTGTTAGATTTACCTATTTCTTCAAATGGTTGAAGTACAGTATGTTGTTTGAAGGAGGGAAAAAATTCACTTAAAGATTTTTCGTTGATCATGACCTTACCAGAACCTTTTGCATAAATTCTTACTTGGGCCACCGATTCTTTGCGTCTTCCTATAGCGTATATGTATTTTCTAGAAGTAAATGAATCAGAAGGTTTTTTAAGTTTTATTTCTTGATCGCTCATATTAGTTCTTAACAGTAAGTCGTTTAATCATTCTATCTCGCAATTTATTACTTGGCAACATGTGCCATACAGCTTTTTTGATTACTTCGCTATAACCTTTTTTATTAATCATTTCTTGCAAAGTTCTTTGTTTTAAACCACCTGGGTACCCAGAGTGTCTGTAATAAATTTTATCTCGTAATTTTTTTCCTGTAAATTTAACTTGTTCAGCATTTTCTACGTGCACGGTACAACCAGCATCTTTGTGTGGTTCATATTCAGGCAAATGTTTGCCCCTAAGAACTACAGCTATCTGTGTTGCTAAACGCCCTAAAGACTGCCCTGATGCATCTATTTTTGTGTGTTTCTCGTTCATATACTATACAAATTCAATCAATGCCTGCTTGGCGGCATCGCCCGATCTTCGATTTAACTTAGTAATTCTGGTATAACCACCTGCTCTGTTTTTATAACGTGGTCCAAGGATTTCTATTATTTTATTTACGCTTTGGTTTGTAGGAAGCCTTGCTATAAGATATCTTCTAGCAGCTAGTGTATCTTCTTTTCCATGAGTTATTAATTTTTCTACAATTGGACGCATTACTTTAGCCTTAGCTTCGGTTGTCTTTACTTTTTCGTGCAATATAATACTTGCAGCCAAGTTTTTAATCAAAGCCCTGCGTGGATCCCTCTTCCTACTTAATGAATTTGTGACTTTACGGTGGCGCATATTAATTATTCAGATTCACTGATATTATTATTCTCGCTTAAAGAATCGACTTCATTCTCTGTGCTTTCTGTGTCCTGGGATTCGTTATTGCTATTTGTAATATCTTGATCTCCTTTATTTCTTAAAAAATTAATTTGTTCTAGTACGATATCGAGCGCCTCATTGACCGCTTCTTCTGGTGTTCTAGAATTATCAGTTTGAATTTCAAGTACTAATTTTTCATAATTTGTCATCTCACCAACACGTACATTAGAAATCTCCATACCAACATTAATAATAGGGGTAAAAATACTATCAATATTTATCCAACCTATATCTCCATCTTTGTTTTCATGGTCGTCAACACCTACGTAACCAATACCAGGCTCTACCTTAAATGTCATCTCTAGATTAGCCGCAGTATCAGTCAATGTTGCTATCAATTGATCAGGATTAACTACTTCTAACTCACTAGGCGTATCTACATCTGAGCCTTTCACTTCTTTTTCACCAGTTATGCTAAGGGTCATGGTTAGGGGTTCTGTAATTTCGGTTCTAGCTTTCAAGCGAAGTTGTTTAATGTTACGTATAATCTTAGTCACATCTTCCTTGATGTATTCTACTGCTGAAAATTCATGATCCACACCTTCTATCTTTACTGCTGAAACCGCCACCCCATGTAATGAAGATATTAATACTCGTCTTAGTAGGTTACCAACTGTGGTACCGTAACCAGGAAAAAGAGGTTCTAGTACCAAAGAAGCTTCGCTCGTTGACTTATTATCAAAAACTAATGGATTAGGAAGTGAGATTAATGACATAATTATGTTTTATATTTTTATCTTGAATAATATTCAATTATAGATTTAGAATCAATACCTAGATTTAATGAATCCGGTTCTGGCATGTTCATAACTATTCCTTCAATATCCTTTTCTTCAAATACTAACCATTCTGGAACTTCAGCTACCTTTTTAACTATCGCATCTTTTATAATCATAAAGTCAGATGAATTCTCACGTATAGTAATTTTATCACCTTTTCTTGTCAAATAAGAAGGTACATCTATTCGTCTTCCATTCACTTTAATATGCCCATGTGATACTAACTGTCTTGCTTGGTCACGTGAAGTCGTAAGACCAAGTCTAAACAACACGTTATCAAGTCTTCTCTCTAGGAGTCTCAGCAACTCGTTACCAGTATTTGCTTTTGACTTTACCGCTAACTTATAGTAATTCAAAAACTGCTTCTCACCTATCCTATACATTGCTTTGGCTTTTTGCTTTTCCCTCAATTGTAATCCATATTCACTTACCCTTCGCTTTAGTCCTTTTGGGCCATGAATTCCTGGTGGATAGTTGCGTCTAATAATTGCACACTTAACACTCAAGCACCGCTCTCCTTTTAAAAAGAGCTTTTCACTTGATCGTCTGCACTGTTTACATTTTGGTGTTAAAGGTCTTCCCATTCTTTATCCAGAAATCACTGATAGACCAGCTTGTGAATTAAGCTGAATCAATGAATTAAAATTACTTTTAAACTTTAGACCTTGTTCTACAATTTTACTCATATTATCTAATTGATTCAATACCTTATTTATAACTATAATTTCTAGATTTAGCAATCTGTATCACTGAGTATAAAATTATACCCTACGTTTACGCCTTATACGACACCCGTTATGGGGTATTGGCGTCACATCCTTTATGGTCATCACTTGAATACCGTGGGCATTTAATGCTCTTACAACACTATCTCGTCCAAGACCTGGTCCTTTCAAGAAAGCATCCACAGATACAAGCCCTTTACTTTTTACCTCTTCAGCAAGTTGTTTTACGACCTGCTGGGCTGCAAATGGAGTTGACTGTTTGGGTCCAGTAAAACCAGATCGTCCTGCAGAACCCCACACCATAACGTTACCCACCTGGTCAGTTAAAGTGACTATAGTGTTGTTGTAAGTTGAATTAATGTAAACTCTACCTCGTCCAGCTCTTAAAATATAGTCAATTTTTTTCTTCTTTTTACGTTGTTTGTTGGTTACAACTTTTCGTTTCTTTTTTGTATCCTTTTTCTTGGCCATTTATTTAATATTTAAATTAAGTTTTAGCAGCGGATTTTTTACGCCCTGATCCCATTGTTAGTTTCTTACCCCTCTTTGTTCTGGCATTGGTTTTAGATCTCTGTCCTCTTGAAGGTAACTTTTTGACATGACGGTCACCACGATAACTACCAATTTCTTTCAATCTTTTAATATTTGCTAAAACCTCTCGTCTTAAATCTCCTTCAACTCGATATTTCTTATCAATAATAACTTGAATCTTAGAAACTTCGTCTCTTGATAAATCTTTAATTCTAGAATTCATATCAATATTAGCCTCACTCAAAACAAGTCTGGATCGTACTTGTCCAATACCATATATATAAGTAAGTCCTATCTCTACTCTTTTCTGTGTTGGTAAATTTACACCTGCTATTCTAGCCATAAATAATATTATTAACCCTGCCGTTGTTTATGTTTTGGGTTTTCACAAATAACATAGACACGTCCTTTACGTCTAACGACTTTGCATTTAATACACATCTTTTTTACTGATGTTCTAACTTTCATCCAATGAATTAAATTAATTAAAAAAATTTCTATTACCTTTTATTTCAGAATCATGATTTAAAAAAGTCTCTGAACAAATGGCTACTGTCTATAAATTATTCTACCCTTAGTCATATCATAAGCACTCATTTCAACCTTAACTTTATCTCCTGCTACAACTTTAATGTTATGCATTCTCATTTTACCTTTCATGGTTGCTATAATTTCCTGACCATTTTCTAATTCTACTCTAAACTTCAATCCTGGTAAAAGTTCTGTAATCTCTCCAATAATTTCAATAAATCCCTTTTTATTAACCTGAAAACTCATATCAGAATTTTTACCTTCTGATACAGAATCAGTATTTGTTGAATTATCTAATTTATTTTTATTGATATTTATATTGTTGCTACTCGTCATGGACCAATCCTTTGACAAAAAAATACTTAATCAAATTACTTTGATTAATGTAGTAATCTACCGCCTAATTTACATTTTATTACACAGCGTTATTTACATAAGACATTATACCTAACTCACCAAACCTGTCAACAATAAACTGTATAACTAAAATTAAACCAGATAATTTATCTTTTAGCAAATTTATGCCTTATTTACTACTTAAACTAATATTTATATGAGTTGGTACTCTAGGTATCTTGTGGGATAAAGCTGTTATCCACCGAAAACGCACATCAGATATGCTTGGATTTGTAAGAAGCTTCCTTCTAGCCTCTGGCTCATTTAAACCTAATATGCTAGATTTAAGCTCTTGTAAATTTATCCTACGACCTGCTTTCCATGATACTTTTGCTTTCATGATAAAAATTTGCTCATTTTCACTGGGTATCACTTCAAACAATACAGAACTTGGATTTTCATTTACTAACTGCTCTTCAGGTGATAGTTGTTCCAAAACTAAATTTTTAACTAATTTATCTAAATCTTCCTCTTTATATATATAAAATTCTCCGCTAGCCTCCAATGTGGAAATAAACTCCTCAAGTTCTTCATCTAAATTAACCTCAGCAACAAACCTATCTTCTTCTAAGATTATATTTTTATCCATCTTTGCGAGCCCACTGTCAATTTTCTCATCTACTTCATCACTTAATTTATTTATTAAGTCCTCTTCTAGTGATTTACGTGCTTTATCTAAGTCACTTTGAGAAGCCACACGTATAACCTCTGACGTTCCACCGCTAGTAGATTTACTAAGTTCTCCATATATTTTACCTTGTCTTTCATGAGAAAGGTACGTTAAATATATTCTCTGAGGTGTAATATTTCCACTTTCACCAGCCTCTAAAGCTACTAATTGTGAGGTTAATTTACCTGGAACGACTTCCCCCTTTCTGGATACTACAGCACCTGGAATTTGTATATCACTTTGTAATACATATGAAATTCCATCAATATTTTCCAACGGATCTCCTACCACAACTTCTTCAATAGTTCCTGTATAGTTATAAAAAATAACATCTCCACTTGCTATGTCACCAACATTTTTTTCCCCTGTGGCTAAGAAACTTCCTGAAACTTCTCCAGGAATACGAAAACTTCGTATTGGAATTATTTTTTCATTTATATCCAATTTATCCACTGATTTAGAAAACGTAAATTCTGTTTCAATCTCTACTGTCCTAACATCTGGAATCAAAATTATATCTACCCTTGGAAGTACTATAAATATTAAATACAAAAATCCGATTAAAAAAATAGCGACTAAAAACCACCAAAAACTATAATGTTTTTTTTGTTCATACTTATTACGAATATCATCTTTCTGTTTTTTGTAAACAGATTTCATCGTGTGTGGTGATGTTGGTATAGATTTTGATTTCCACTGTTGACTCATATATCTAATTAAAAGATTTAATACTTATTTTATTACCAAAAACTAACCTATAATAGCCTTAATTCTTCGGATCCCCGCTGAGGATGCTTCCTCTTTTTTTATTTTAAATTTCCCAATAACTCCAGTATGCTCAACGTGTGGCCCACCACAGATTTCTCTACTAAATGTTTCAGAGTCCAAATCCGTAGATTGAGGCGCTTCTGGGTCTCCAATAGAATAGACTTTCACTTTAGCACCGTAGCGATCTCCAAACAACCCAATAGAGCCTTTTACTTTTGCTTCTTCAACTGACATTTCAGTGAAGTTTACTTGATAGTCTGTTTGTATAGCTTGGTTTACTAGTGCTTCTACCTTCTCTTTTTCTTCGTCGGTCATCTTGTTCGGGTGGGTAAAGTCAAATCGTAGACGTTCGCCTGTAATATTACTCCCACGCTGTTCAACGTGCCCCCCAAGCGCTTCACGTAGTGCAGCGTGAAGTAAGTGCGTGGTTGTGTGCAACTTAGTCGTCTCCTCGCTGTGATCCTCAAGACCACCCTTAAACCTGGCTTCTGAACCTTGGCGTGAAATCTCTTGATGTTTCTTCATTTCTTCTTCGAACCCAGCAGTGTCAACGGCAATTCCTTGTTCTTGAGCAAGCTCTTCTACTACCTCTATAGGAAAACCGTACGTCTGATACAGATCAAATGTCTCTTTAGCAGGAAGTGTATCACCAGAAGTAAGGTCCGTAATAGTTTTTTTGAACACCTTGAGCCCTGTTTCAAGGGTCTTACGAAACTTCTTTTCTTCTTGTACAAGCTCACTTACTACTAATTCATGCTTATCATAAGTATCTGGGTAAGCTTCTTTGTATTCCTCGAGATAGACCTGGCCAATCTCCTTGCAGAAATTGTCCTTAATCCCAAGTTTATTACCAAAACGAATAGTACGACGGATCAATCTACGAGTAAAGTACCCCTGATCTTTGTTGGCAGGAACCACCCCATCAGCTATGAGGAACGTAGCGGAGCGTAAGTGATCAAGGATAACGCGGTATGCATACATATCCTTCTCATCTGCACCGTACTCTTTACCTGACAATTCAAATATTTTCTTTCGAGCTGAGTCAAAGAAACTAACCATGAACATATCCGGATTATCAATAACAGCTGCAGCCATACGCTCAAGACCACCACCGAAGTCTATGTTTTTGTTTGGAAGCTCTTTAAATCCATCACCGATACGCTTATACATCATGAAAACGTTATTTCCGATTTCCGCAAATCGACCACAATCACAGTTTACATGACATACACCATTACTGAATTCTGACTTTTCGTGAAGATTAAGGTCAGCACCGAAATCCCAAAACATCTCAGAGTCCGGTCCACCTGGTTCTCCTTCAGGCATGTTACCTGGGACACCTGCACGCGACCACCAGTTTTTCTTTGCCTCATAGTAAAAGATACGTCCATCACGCATACCTTCTGCTTCTGCGTCGTCAAGCTCTTTTGCATCAATACCAACCTCTTTAAACACAGCTTTCCATAACTGTACTGCTTCTTCGTCACGCTCAAGCCCAAATTCTTTATCGCCACCAAACACCGTAACAAATATGCGTTCTGGGTCGAGTCCCAATTCTTTGGTAATAAACTCAAACATCCATGGGATTTGCTCTTTCTTAAAATAATCACCGAGCGACCAGTTTCCCAGCATCTCAAAAAATGTCGTGTGACGATTATCACCCACCTCTTCTATGTCTTCAGCACGGAAACACTTCTGCAAATCCACAATACGTGCTCCTTCTGGGTGTTTTTCTCCTAACAAATACGGTACCATCGGTTGCATCCCTGAGCCAGTAAATAAAGTTGTTGGGTCATTCTCAGGTATTAGCGAAGAGGATGAAACAATCGAGTGACCTCGGTCTTTGAAGAAATCTAAGTATTTTTGGCGAATTTTATTACAGCTTAACATAAAAATAGTGTACCAATAAGTACATTTTAGTCAAGATTTTTATCTTTTTTAAAAATTATACTCCTTAATATAAATCTCTTATTAATTCAAGCTTTATACATATCCTTTCTTTGGATTGCTTATGTTATTTTCCACAAACCAACTTAACTATATAGCCATGGTATTACTATTTAATTTGGTATTTAAGTTAAAGAATTATGTTATTTATAAAAAAATATACTTTGGTTGCACTAAAAGTTTATGAGTTAAAATAAAAAGCCACCTTTGAGGTGGCTAAAAACTAACAAACTTAAGTTTAAATAGAAACTGCTATAGATTTTCCCATCGTAGAACTAACAAAAGCACCTTTAAGGTATGTGCCTCTGGCCCCCGTTGGTTTGATTCTATTAATCTCGCTAAGTAACGCCTCAAAGTTTTCAACCAACTTAACAGTATCAAAACTTTTTTTACCAATAATAGTATGGAGGTTTGCGGTGTCATCATTTTTGAAGGTAATCTTACCTGCTTGAAGTTCTTTAGCAACTTTAGAAACATTTGATGTAACAGTGCCAGATTTAGGCGAGGGCATGATGCCCCTTGGGCCTAATATTTTAGCAATTTGTGCAAGTTTAGGCATCATATCCGGAGTAGAAACAGCCACATCAAAATTAAGTTTGCTTGTCTTTTTGATTTCAGATATAAAATCTTCTCCACACACTAAAATACCATCTATACCGTCAACCTCTTTCTTAACACCAGCAATATCTTGTGTAAATATGGCAACTTTTATGTCTTTTCCCGTTCCATGTGGCAAGCTAACTGAACCACGAACTTGCTGCTCGCCTTTTTTTGGGTCAATACCAAGCTTAAGATGAACTTCAATCGAAGCATCAAATTTTTCTTTAGAGTTTTCCTTTATTAAGTCTAAGGCGTCTTTTATTACTACAAAAGTTTTTGAATTCATATAATTAATATTTTCAATAATTTAAACTTGTTTTTTTAACTCATCCTCACGTCGTCGACTGTCTCCTTTGATAACAACCCAATGATATAAATATAAAGGTAAACCAACTATAATAGTTGAAATTGATGAAGCAAGATCCCTGTGCTGTTGTTTTTTAACATAGTCAATTTCAGATACTTTTCTCTCTACCATATCGTCTATATGTGATGGTTCATAGTAAGCCTCTCTAACATCAGCTTCTCTAAAAACCCAAGCCTTGAGACCTACGTTAACAATACGAGCAGTACCTACCGTTACCATAGCTAGTCCAATAAGAGTAAAGAGGTATAAATATATAGTTCTAATAATTGGATTTTTCATATTTGCTTATATTAAATGTATCATACTATTCAACTGTAATACCCATTTGACGAGCAGTACCTTCTATAATTTTAGAAGCGGCTTCTATATCATGGGCATTTAAATCTGGCATTTTCTTTTCAGCTATTTCAACTATTTGAGCTTTGGTTACCTTCCCTACTTTTTCTTGGAGCGGTTTACCTGACCCTTTCTTAAGACCAGCAGCCTTTTTTAAAAGTTCAGCAGCTGGTGGAGTCTTTAGAACAAGATCAAAGGTACGATCATCGTAAACTGAAATAACAACCGGTACAATATCACCACGCATATCTTTGGTCATATCGTTAAAACGAGTTACGAACTCAGAAATATTTAAGCCATGCTGCCCAAGAGCAGGACCAACTGGAGGGGCTGGAGTAGCCGCACCCCCAGGAATTTGTAATTTAAGTGTGGTAAGTAATTTTGCCATATAATATAACTAGATTAAAACTTTATATTAAAATTTCTTAATTTGCAAGAAGTCGAGCTCCACAGGAGTCTCACGACCAAACATGGTTACAAGCACTTTAACTTTACCGCGCGAATCATCTACCTCTACAACTTTACCTTCAAAATCTTTAAACGGACCATCTATGATCTTAACCGGAGTATTTATATCAACATCTATAATGTATTTAGGGTCCTCAACACCAATACGTTTTTGTAGACTTTTAATTTCACTTTCAGAAATAGGCGTAGGTATAGTACCAGAACCAATAAAACCAGTTACACGAGGGGTGTTACGAACTACATACCACGATTCATCGGTTACAACCATGTTTACTAAAACATATCCTGGAAATATTTTTTCACGTACTTTGGTTCTCTTACCACCTTTTATTTTAAAACGTGTTTCTGTTGGTACTAAAACATCAAAAATATGATCCCCCATATCCATGGATTCGATACGTTGGTTAAGGTTATCCACTACAGCATCTTCATAGCCAGAATAAGTATGAAGCACGTACCAACGTTTACCTTGATTGATCTGTCGTGACATATAAGAAAGTTAGTAAATAGAAAAAATAAATCAATAATTATTAAACTACTAGCCAAGAAGTTTCTGTAAAACACTATTTAGTATAAAATCAATAATACCCAAAAATATAGCAACCCCAAGCGACACAGCAATTACCAAGATTGTATTACTTCTAGTTTCAGAATTACTTGGCCACTGAACTTTTTTGAGTTCAGCTCTAGAATCTTTAATATATTGTGTAACTTTACTAATCATATAACTGAATAATTAAAGTATTTAAAAACAGCCTTTTGGCCATCTGTAGATAAGTATACAATAACTAAAATAAAAATCAAGACCTTAGCCAAAAATCCAATCTTTTACCTTCGATCGAACCTTTTTATAAGAGGATCACTTATGCAATTTAAAAGTATTTGAAAAATAATAAAAAACGAACTAATAGGCTGAAAAAGTAATGTTATAATGTATTGCTATACCTGTTTGTGTTTATAAAAACACCTAAGCATAACTTGATTAAAATCTAACTATTTACGAAATATTTTGACTTTTAAGAAACTAGTTCCTTTATAGTGGTATATTCGAGCTGAAAATGCATGTCAGACTTGCTAATCAGTATTTATTACCCTTTGAGCAAAATTAACATCTTTAAAGATTCTTCTGAATTTTAAATCTAAAGTATCAACCTTATTCATTAACTTCCTCCCAAACATAAGGGTTACCCCCTATGAATTGATCTATTACTATGAATACCACATTCTAAAGGTTTGAACCATTAAAGCTTACTTTTAAGCCTATAATCTTATGATTAATTTGTTTTAAATAACTCATAACTTCATCGTCAGAGCTATTGTCGGATACTAGGTTTTTTTAGATCTAAATTATTCCGATATTTACTTATTGAATCAATGCACTTGTTAATAAGATATTTTTTTAAGAGTTATATTTAAAAACTAAGTAAATTTAAATTTCACTCAACTCTTCCAAAACACCAAGAGTAACTATAACTTCCATTTCTTCGCTGGCACGAACAATATCTAATATAAAAATATCTCCCGGCTGAGCAGATGCAACAAACTCAGTTAAATTACGCTCCCCATTTAATTCGTAATCGTTTACCCTAAGCACCACATCACCCTCTTTAAGTCCTGCTTTACTGGCCACAGAATCAGATCTAACACTTACAATATATGCTCCTTTAGTAAAACCTTGGCGAACCTTTGAAGAAAGACCTACACTACCATGCAAATCAACCCATTCTATTCCAAGGCTAGCTCGTAATACTTTCTCATGAGTAAGAACGGTATCGATAAGTCCGCTAAAATAATCACTAGGTAATATATAATTAACAGAATCTAAATTGTGAGTAAATCCAACCAGCTCACCTTCTAAATTAAAAACCGGCATAACAAGATCAGAATTAGTACTATTTAGTACAACAAGTTCTCTAGCAACTTCTTCAGTAGTAAAATGTAACTGTCTTTCTGTAAACCCATCAATATCAAGTTCTGATAATTTAGCCTTACCTGACGGTAAACTAGTACTTAAGCTAAATAAATTACTATTATTATCTTGATCAAATAAAGAACCAATACTAGATGATCTGAGATCATCTGTGTTTAATAATTTAATAAAACTAACTCCAGCCAAATGGTCTACTACCACAGATTCTATTTCATACTCTTTGCCGTTATTTCCCAAAACTATACTACCAAGTAAATCTTTTGGTGAAGCAATCTCTGAAAGAGTAACAATCCATCCATCTGCAGAAAGAACCACACCAAAACCTAATATATTATTATTATTATAAACTGCTAATTCAGAGCTATCTTGATTGTTGTTTCTAACTACTGTTACAAGATAAGATTCTAATTGTTTAACTAACTGTTTTTGTCTCTCAAACTGAGTTACAGTAACAGACTGTTTTTGCTGAATGATAATTTGACGCTCTGGTAAGAAAGTTTGTAAATTTACACCACTCAAAAGTGGCCAATTGTTAAAACTACCCGAAAGAAAAAGAGCAAGACCAAAAAATCCTGCACTAAAACTTACAAAAATTGATACAAGAATAACAGGCCATAAAGATACCTTATTAGGCGGAACTATTTCTTCAGCAGAAGAGATTTCAAGAAACTTGTCCAACTCCTCTTGTTTATCATTGTTTGCTGAGCTTTTATTTTTTTTAGAATTTATAGACATATTTATTTTCAAACGTAATTATATTATAAAGTTTTTTTTAATTTAGATAAACCTGTATAAATAAAAGAAATTTTATATCCAACGTGAAGTTAAAAGAACAAGAATCATGAAAATACTTGCAAGAATTACTTGTTCTACAATAACTTGACGAGTCATTTCCCTTCGACCACGACCTATAAAGTTAGCTAAATGAAACCCAAAGCTAATAATAACAGCTCGACTAAAAAAATTTATTGGTAAAATAAGTGAAACTAAGAATAACTCAGTAGCAATTAATATTGGTAACCACCTGCTCCGTCCAAGAAACCGACTCTTATCACCGGGTAAGTAGCCATTAAAGGTGATGATAAAAAACAAAAAAAGTAAAACTACTATGTACCAAGGAAACCTTAAGAAAATATTCATACTTAAAGCAACACTACTTGATAAAAATACATTTAAAATAACAAGAAGCTGTCTGAGATGCCTAACCCACTTACCATTCGAAACGGTAAATAAAGTATAAAAATAATGTCCAAGAATAAGTGAAATTAACACAGACATAGTGTGTTGCCAAAATGTACCTTCGAAAAAAAATAAAAGTACTTGTGATAAAACAAGCAAAATAAGTGGGGGTACAATATCACGTAAACTTAAAGATTTTAAACGAACCATTAAATATAAAACAAGTAAGTTAACTAGCCATAATAAAATAAAAACCCACCACCACGAAGGATTGAAGAGCACTAATTCAAAAGTTACCATTAATGCTAATGTATAAATAAATGAAAAAAATCTCATCTAAAAAGTTGTTATAACCCTAAATAAAACTAATTACTAGATAACCAAGGATATTTAGAAAAAAATGTTTGCCATTTTGTGTGAGTAGTAAAGTACTCATAACTTAAAGCTCGTGATAACTCATCTATTTCTTCATTGAGTAAAATAACTATTTCTAAATGTACTTCTTGATAAGACCCAGGTACTGTAAGATCTAAAATTCCCTCAGTTGCATTATCTAAATCTTCTAACCAAGAACCACGTATTTCGTCTATACCAACCCTCTGAGATAAAACGGAAATGTAATTTGATCTCTTAATAATATATTGAGATATAAAATTATGTAGTTCTTTCCGATAAGTATCAACTTTTACAGATTGTATCATTGGTTTATCAGTTTTACTGACGCCCAAAACCATTCTAACAGCTCGCTGAGGTGATATTAAATAAGATTGAGATACTTGAAAGCTAGCGAAACTAAGTACTAAAATGCCCGCAAGGACAATAGAACGCCATGGAGTAGTAATAAGATCATTTAGTTTTCCAGTAAGATGCAAAAAACCAAATTTTTTATATTTTTTTTTATTTTCTTTATCCATAAAAAATAGTTAAATACCAGTCAATTTGTTGGTCTCTACCTCTACCCAAGCTTCAGAAGCATCGTTCCAAGTAAAAGCTTTAAGATAAGCGACTTGATCGTCTTGATCAAATTGTTTTTCTATACCCACTCCAGAACCAACCCGATTACTAAAACTAGCTTTTTCACCAATAAATCTGGCTTTTTCAGTAAATTCAAGCTTCATACGTCCAAGAGGTCCTTCAAATTCAATTATCTCAATAGAACCACCTGAGCCATCTTCTAAATTTTCAGTACTCTGATTAAGTATTTCAAATTTATCTTCTAAAAGCTCTAAGATTTGCTCATAACGTACTCTATTCATATATTATCAATATAACACAATAATAAAAAACAAAAAACTTTTTTACAAAAAATATACTACTCAAAATCTCAACTATATTTTACTATGTTAAAATTCTTTAACTTCATAAAAATAAATGAGCCTAATATGAGTCCTATTGCATCTGTTAATAAATCTATAAGTGCAAAATGTCTACCAGAAACAAAGATTTGATGAATTTCATCTGAAAAAGCATAGATCATACCGATCAATATAACAACCATTAAAGTTTTTTTATAGCTTAAGACACAAGATTTAATTCTTTGAACTAGTTTTGTTAACAAACCACCCAATATAAAATACTCAAATAGGTGTACAACAAAACTTGTATAACTTGGTGCACTAGGTAAATCACTAGCCTGAACAGAAGATCCCCAGTAAATTAAAAAAGCCCAGCTAATTATTGCAATATAATAAAACACAAATACAGTAAAAACTAATGACCAAAGTTACGTTTACGACGAGCAAAATCACGTAAAGCAGCATCTAAATCCTTTTTAGAAAAATCTGGCCAAAGAGTTTCTGTAAAGTATAGTTCTGAGTAAACAGACTGCCAAGTAAGAAAATTAGACGTCCTTTTGGCGCCACCAGTACGAATTATCAAATCTGGGTCTGGTAACTGACCTCCATTATATAAATGCTTCTCGATCATCTCTTCATCTATTTTATCTGCTGGGATATTATCAGCTATAATTTGTTTGACAGCATCAACGAGTTCACTACGACCACCATAATTAAGAGCAAGATTCAACACTGCTTTAGTGTTATTCTTAGTAAGAATAACAGCTTTTTTAATAACTTTTTGTACTTCAACTGAAAATTCATCAATTCTACCAGAAACAATCAACTTAACTCCTTCTTCGTTAAATTCCTTTAGGTGCTGAGCTACGGCTTTTACCAGAAGTTTCATTAAGTATTTAACCTCACTAGCACTACGGTGCCAATTCTCTGAAGAAAAAGTATACAAAGTGTAATAAGTCACCCCTTTACCTCCTACTTTGCTAAGCCATTTTGGTAAAGCTCGAACAGTCTCAACACCTTGTTCATGTCCTTTCCACGGCTCAAGTCCTCGTTTTTTAGCCCACCGACGATTACCATCCATGATAAAAGCAATATGTTTGGGGTATAGTGTTGTGTTTGTATCTGACATAGTTTATTTATCTCTAAGAGCTACATAATTTGCTAAATCCATAAGAAACTCTTTAGATTTCTGATTAACTCCTTTAATTTTAGAGAGTTCTTCTTTTCCTTTTTTAACAAACTTTTGAGCAATTTTTTGATTGTACTCTAAAGAGCCTGATTTTTCAACTATAGATTTAACATTTTTGATGTCCATTAAAGTTATTATTTTTTTTTGCCAAATTTTATCAAGCATGACTTTATCCTTATAATTAGCTAATCGTCTCGCTTCGTAGATAAGAGGTGTATTTTTCTTTTCCCTTACGTCAGCACCTTGCTCCTTACCTGTCTGTTTTGAGTCACCAAACAAACCAATAATATCGTCTCTTAACTGAAAGGTAACACCAACTAGTCTGCCAAATTTTTCTAGAATCTTAAGTTGACTTTGTGTAGCACCACCCAAAATGGCCCCAACAACAAGTGGGTTTACAAATGAATAATAAGCTGTTTTCAGCTCTGCCACTTTCCAAGCTTCTTTTTTTGTAGAACATCCATATATATCTAGAAATTCTCCGCACACCGTAAGTTCAAGGTTTTCAAACAAAACCTTTTTAGCAGATTCTTTTCTGTGTGCTAAAAAATTAGCTTTCTCAAAAAGCTTACCAGCAAGTACACTTGCAAGATCGCCAGCAAGAATTGCAAATGAAGCACCGTAATGAGTTGATAAAGATTTAAATCGTTTACGGTAAAGTTTCTCAAAACTAATGTGTACAGTAGGTCTATTGTGTCGTACTTCGTCTCTGTCTATAAAATCATCGTGTATTAGAAGCCAACTATGATACATCTCAACAGACATACCAATATCCAATATAGCGTCACTATTAATCTTGCCACCTACAAGTTCATAGCCGATTTGTACCATAATTGGTCTTAAACGCTTAGCACCACCACTTAAAATAAAATTAGCTAACTCCAAAACAAGATCACTTGAGCGATTATCTATTTTTTTAGTTACAGCAAGTTGTTTCTTGAAAAAAAATTCTAACTTTTTATCAAACCTCTTACGGTATCCATTGTATTTTTGTTTAAATGGCATATGTACAATTCAAAAAGAAGTCAGCTAATACAGCAAGACTTCTTTAATAACAAATGATAATCTAACAAAGTCCACAAGTCTCTGAAGTTTCTCTCTCATCAGAACAACACTTATCACAACAGTAATGAATATTTGCTTCAGTATAGTGTCCTTCTTGAAAAAACTTTTTACAACGAAAAAATTTTTTTTCTTTAGACAATTCATCTTTTTTACCTAATCCAAACATAAAATGTAACAACTAACTTGTAAATTAATAAGTAACTATTGAATATCACGGTGTGTTTTGTACATAAAAGCGACATCTTCATTTTCCAAAGCTATTACTATAATAACTCTTTCAAAAATATCAGCTGAAGTTATTTGACCTTGATCAGCAACCCATAAATCTATTTTATCCGCGACTATACCACAAAGTTTTTTGGCCGCTTCTTCGCTTAAACAAGTATTAAGGCAGGCTCGATAACAAGTTTTATAAACTTTTTTGATATCATATTGTTCACTTATGCCATGAATTTTAATTATATGACGCATATTATCCTATATTTATAGTACCATTTGCTATAAGCATAAGCAACCAGCCCATGGCTATAAGTAAAAGACCTGTAGCTAAACGTATGTAATGCTTTGTGTTTTGTTTCCAAATCTTAATTTTATGTAATTTTTTACCAACAACTACTATAATAAGAGTTATAATAAGCGGTAAAATAAATATTATATTATATAAAACTAACAGTAAAAATCCAGTAAAATTAAAACCCTGAGAAAGAATTGTAATGATAGCCAGATACGGCATACTAGTATGTGGTAGCCCTACAACAGAAACAAACATACCAAGCAAGATAACACTAGGAACTGTGGCACTATTAGATATGGTATGGATATGTTTAGCGTACCTTACTGGTGTAGTAAGGGTTATACTTTGACCGTACCAAAAAAAATCTTTGATCTCAATGATACCAGCAATAATAATGAGTACTCCAGTACCAAGTGAAAGATACTTAGTTGAAGTAAGTGGAATACTAGTAAAGATATGAGTTAGTCCAAGTCCAGCCAAAAGATAAACAAAAAACACAGAACTTATATAGAGCATACCTAATCCAAATATGTGTAAAGATGATTTCTTGTCACTTATTAAAACAGATAACACTAAAATTAACACACCAATGGTGTATGGGTTTATTGAACCAATTACAGCAGTAATTACAGTGGTAATAATGATTGGTGATTGTACCTCTAGCATAATTTAATAATATTGATAATTTTAATTTTTTAACACAAATTTACAAAGATATTAAAGTAATAATCTATAAAATAATTTTAATCAAATAATAATTTTATCAAAAATAACCACTTTTAACTATATGTTAGAAGGTATATTTTCTATGTTTATTTTATTCAGCGACTCTTTACCGTGAATATAAATACCTACTTCACCATAAGAGTAATAGGTTTTTGTCTATTAGATATACTTATTATTTAGTTTATTTATTTATATATGACTAGAGTAAGGCAGTCTTTAAATGACAGCTCTTTAAAATACAAGTAAAGCTGGGTTTAAAAGCATTATGACTCCAAGAGCAAGCATAAGAATTCCACCCACCAAAGTACTCCATTTGGAATATTTATCAGTCAAACCAATTTTTTCAAAAGCCCATAAAGCTAACCCAAATACAATCAGGTCATCAATCATATACAATGCAATATAAGTTAGCATGTACCACTGTGTCTGTAGCCAATTAAGCTGGTTTAACTCAAGCACCTTAGTAAAGGTCTGTGGAATACCTATAGAACAAGCAAATTCAAAAATATTTACTGAGAGTGCTAACCCTAAAATTCCGATAAATACACCTATAGTTAAAGGTTTAGCTGCTAATTTTTTCACTTTACTACTTATCTTGGATTTTTGTTCTAAATTTGTTACATCACAACCAGACTTAAAATTAATAAACTTATACACGAAATACACCCCAGAACCAAAAGCCAGCAAACCTACTAAAGGTGTTACTATCCGATCAAGTGACACAAAATCCCATACAGTAAACCATACATTCAAAATCAAATAATACATTATAGCTTCAGCTAAAATAAAAATTCCAGCATACTGCATCATTTTCTTACGACTACCTAGTTGTGACAGAATAATAAGAAACATCACCAAAACCCACATAGCACATGGATTAAATCCATCTACAAAACCAAGGATAGCTGATAAACCAACTAGTGAATATTCTCCAATATCTATACTCATTCCTAAAAAGGAAATATTTGATCCAGAACCTTCTACTACACATTCAAACTCATCACATACTGCCCCAACGATAGAGTCATAAACTAAAGCACCACCGTCCGTAATATCTTCAAATAATAGATTTTTCTCTGAAGAATCTATTATACTCTCAAACACTACACCAGTTGTTTCTGATGTATCAAAACCTTGAATTAAATGCTGTCCAATCATGGTTACTGGTGTCCCTTTCGTTAATCCATGAGCCTCAGTTACTTGTGTGAATAAATCTTGATTTACCTTTTCATCTAAATTGTAATACTTAATTTCAAAATCACTTCTACGTTCTTCTAGTTCTGCTAAAAAAGCTTCTTCATCTATACAATGCCCACAGTCATCTCGTACAAATACTGAAATAATTACAGTGTCGTCAACTTGCGCTTGGGTAGTCATTTGATATGGGTTAACTAAAGTTAACGAAAATAGCATAACCACAAATATCAACTTAAATCTTTTCCTAAAAACTCTTAACATAATATTTACTAAAATAAAATCTTACACTATATAAAAATAATTACAAATTAATCTTTAGACTACAATTTTAATAATTTAAAAACTAAGCTCGTTTAATCTCTCCCAATCAGTTTCACTTAGTACCACCATCTTATCATCACCGATTATATAAAGGTAATCATTTATAAAAACCGCTCGTCTTGCACGGATATTACTCACAGCCTTACGAAGTTCTAAAGACTCCCCTTCTTTATAACTAAATATATATCCACCCTTATTGCCAGGAATGAAAAATATCTTATGCTTATCATCCAACAAAAATGCATGGTGTGTGTTTTGTATATCAGTCCAATGTTCACCTAATGTATATTTAGACTTTTCAGTAGGATTAGTTGGGTCACTTACATCAAAAAGTGATAATTTTACTTTAGATCCCTCGCGTCCCACGCCTAAAATAAAATCTTTTGTTATCGGGTGTAAGTAACTTGAAAAACCTGGAATTTTTAGTTCGCCAGCCACAAATACATCGTGTGGGTTAGATAAATCTATTACATAGAATGGATCAGTTTGCCTAAACGTAACCACATAACCTTTATCTTGAACAAACCGAACGGCAAATACTTTCTCAGTCAAACCTAATCCTTCTACCGAGCTAATTTGCTTTAAGTTACTATTAAGTACATATAGGTCATTTTCACTCTCTACAGTTCCTCCACCAATTTGAGACATAAGACTACGTTGTGGGTTTATAGTTGTAACCACACGTAAATATCCATCATATTCATCTAAAGAAAATTGATTCAAAGGACTACCGGGTACACCACCAGTTGCTTCTATTTCCAAACTATTTATATTTACTTTTACTATACCCATCAGCTCCAAGTCTCTCATATGTTTTTTACCATAATCAGAAGATCTATTCTCAAATTCATTCTCCATTAATAACTTACTATCTCCATCCATAGAGTTACTAAATTCAGTAATGATAACCGACAATTCCGCTAGTTTCGCCTGATTACTAAGCTCATAAGTCTGTAATTTCTCAAGACGATCAATTATCTGAGTAGATACTAGGTCACTATTTTCCTTAAAAAAACCTATAATATAATTAACAAAATCACCTGTTTGCTGATAAGTTATATATATAGCATCAGATGACACATAAACCACTGATTGCCCGCTCGATCCAACAAATGATTTTGTTTGAGATATTTCACCAGATATTGGATCTAATTTCATTATTGTATAAGTTGAATCAATATAAATTGGGGAAACAGGGTAATGAATGCTTGAGCAAGTCACAACCATATCATCTCCTTGAATACTTAAAGGTACGATAGGACATAATTTATCCCTATTAACCCAAGTACGAGTTACTAAATATACCATATCACCATATAGTCTGGAGGTAACCACTTGAGTTCCATTTTGTAATTTTATATCCCATGATTCACTAGGTTTTTCAGGTGAACTCACATCGTAACCATGAATAATATTACCAGAAAATACCACCAAGTTATCCTTATATAAAAGCATCTCTCCATGTACATCTAATGTATTATTTACTTCTATATCAGCTGGTGGAAAAGCATTTATTACTTTCACTCCACCATACTTTTTCTGTGGCCATCTTGGTAAAATTCTTTGCGCCTGTACTTCTTCCAAAAAAACGTCATCAATAAAAGATTCTGAATCTACATTAGGAAAAGCAGACCTATCGTCAAGATAATTCACAAAACTAGGGGATGAAAAATATATTTCCTCTCCATCAGATTTTACAATATCTGGTTCATCTACCCCTATTACTTGTACGTTGGTTGTAGATACCCTGTCTGTGCTTGTATATTGATTAGAATCAGGTGCTGTGTTCTGTGTAGAAGATTCATCTTTTAGCATCATACCGTTAGATTCAAATGCCATAGGTGATGTTAAAAATTCTTTTACCCCCCTAGTACCAAACAAACCACCACTTACCCTAAATCCAGAGTTATATCCAACCAATTTATCAGATATACTCAAATATTCTTTAAAATCAGAAGCAGACTCAAAAACCTTTATATCTTTTTTTGTTGGAGACACTATTGCCAAGTCAATATTAACCCTACCCACTTCTGTGTTGTCATGAATACTTCTTGGGTTTCGTGGTAAAACTAAAACCAGTAATACAGTCAAAACCATGACTCCTACCACCAGAATAATAGTACGTAATGAGTTAGTCATATAATATTTAATAACTTATAGTTACCTATAAAAAATACCACTTTCTCGTATCATCAGCAACACACACTTCAAATTAAAAATGGAGCTTGTACAGAACAGCATGAATAATTTATGCTGTAGCTATACCAAGCAGATTGATTAAAAACTCTAAATTAACTAATAGACAGATAGGTAGATTG
>Ga0316190_10000631_pt1 | contig 24613 bp, 21 predicted proteins | sample Eddworburrow2_MG_FD_204929 | JGI IMG/M metagenome (GOLD analysis project Ga0316190, IMG submission 204929) | Coastal sediment microbial communities from Maine, United States - Eddy worm burrow 2 | ecosystem: Environmental > Aquatic > Marine > Coastal > Sediment | place: USA: Maine | collected... | reverse complement strand
TCTGAATGCTCTTGGTGGTGGATTGCTCAAGTTGGGGGGGTGCCGGTCGGCTACGATCGACCTGTGGGCACGCAGGTCATGGGTATCGTTAACGTCACCCCTGACTCATTCTCTGACGGTGGTTGTCACGCCACCCCGACCGAGGCGGTAGAGCACGCCCTGGCCCTTGTCGATGAGGGGGCCGACGTGATCGACGTCGGGGGAGAATCGACCCGTCCCGGAGCCGATCCGGTTCCGCTCGCCATCGAGCTCGAGCGAGTCATCCCCGTTGTGGAGGCGCTGGCGGGCCACACGACCGTGTCCATCGACACCATCAAGCCCACCGTCGCACGCGAAGCGGTTGCCGCCGGGGCGACCATCATCAACGATGTGTCGGCCGCCCTGGCCTCCGAGGCGGCCGAGCTGGGAGTGGCATGGGTGGCGATGCACCGGCGGGGGGACCCGGCGAACATGCAGACCATGACCAGCTACGACGACGTGGTCGCCGAGGTCGAGACCTTCCTGGCCGAGCGGGTGAAATGGGCCACCTCGCTGGGCGTGGAAGAGATCTGGATCGACCCCGGCATCGGTTTCGCCAAGACCGCCTCTCAGAATCTGGAGCTGCTGGCCCGGGTGGATGTGCTGGTGAAGAGCGGACATCGCGTCCTGGTCGGAACGAGTCGCAAGTCCTTTCTCGGTCGGCTCCTGGCCACCGCGGACGGTAGCGACAAACCAACTCCCGTCGAGGACCGTCTGGAAGGTTCGGTGGCCACCGCGGTGTGGGCCATGGAAGCCGGCGTTCGCATGATCCGGGTTCATGATGTGGCTGAAACCGTAGCGGCCCGCCGCTTGCTCGAAACCGGTCCGGGCCAAACCAACAGGGGCCAAACCAACAGGGGCCAAACCAACCGGGGGCCCGTGCGGCCCCCCAACCAAAGGATCGCGTGAGATGGTAGTGAAGGGTAAGTGGGCTCAGGGCATCAAGCCCCGCAACTTCATGTGGATCATCAAGGATCGGCTGGCGATCAGTGAGCGTCCGGGAGGCTACGGGACCAACCATCGGCGTCTAAGACGCCAAGAAGAGATCATCTGGATCCGGGAGCAGCAGTTCACCAAGGTGATCTCGCTCATTCCGAGCCCCCACAATCTTCACAACTACGACGAGTTCAACATGGCGTGGGCCCATCTCCCGATGAGGTTGAATGACCCCGTTGAGAGTGTGCCCACCGCCTTGTTTCCCCTTCTTCGTCACGACCTTGCCGGTCGCGGGAAGATCCTCATCCACCGCGAGGAGTTGTGCCAACGGGTCGCAGGCCTCATGGGCGGTTACCTGTTGTGGAATCAGCTGGTGCCCGCCGGTCCGAGGGCGATCAGCATCATCGAACAGATCACCCAGCGCCAGCTCGGTCCGGTCGGCCGCAGCCTGGTGGCGGTCGCTCCCAACATCCGCCAGGACCTCGAGCCCGATCTCGGCCGAGCCGAGATCGCCTCGCTCGATGCTGATGACCATGAGCTGGCCGTGGGCGATCCGGGGTGAGAGCTCGTTCCCTCGCCCCATTCAGACCCGGTGATCAAGCCTTCTGGGTGGTTTGATCATGTCCGATCTGATTCAGTTGCGCGGGCTGAGGGTGGTCGCGTTCTGTGGTGTCCTCCCCGAGGAGGTCGCTCGCGCTCAGCCCTTCGAAATCGACCTTGACGTGATGACCGATGTCACGGGTCCAGGCGAGACCGATGAGCTCGACGACACCATCGACTATGGAACGCTCGGTGGACGGATTGTCGGGCTGGTCGCGGAGGAACGCTTCTCGCTCCTCGAGCGATTCTCGACGCGCATTGCGGAGCTGGTACTGGAACACCCGGCGGCGCTCGGAGTGACGGTCACCGTGCGGAAGCTTCGACCCCCCGTGGACTTCGATCTGGCCAGCTCGGGGGTCACGATCACTCGGACCAGATCATGACGCGGGCGTTCCTCGCGTTGGGCACCAACCTGGGCGACCGTGTCGGCTACCTGCGCCGGGCGGTCGAGACGCTGCCCGACCTTGAGGCGGTCTCGCCGGTCTATGAGACCGATCCGGTGGGGGGTCCCGACCAGGATGCCTTTCTCAACATGGTCTGCCAGCTCGAAACCCAACTCGGTGCCCGTCAGCTGCTGGCGCTGGCCCATTCTCTCGAGCGCGACGCCGAGCGTGTACGTGAGATGCATTGGGGGCCCCGAACCCTCGACGTCGACGTCATCTGGGTCGACGGAGAAACCGTTGACGATGAGGACCTGATCGTGCCCCATCCCCGATTTCGGGACCGGATGTTCGTGATGGCCCCCCTGGTGGACCTGGCCCCGGACCTGGCTGAACCGGGGTGGGCACAGAGGGCCGAGGGTGAGGTTCGCGGCCTCGGGGCCCTGAGCGACCTGTAGCCTACGATCGCTTGGCTGAGCCGTAGGCCGGTGGGAGAGTAACGATGCAGACCAACCCCGACCTCGATGGGCTGCTGGCCGAAGCGCCCGCCCGCGATAAATGCCTCGTCGAATGGCGACTGGCGCTACCCACCGATCTCGACGAGGCGCTCACCGAGGCCGCCTTCCATGTGCGCCTGTTCATCGTCACATGGGATCCGTTCGAATGGAGGGAGCAGCGTCAGCCGGCGATGGCGACCGTGATCGGTCGTGGTGTCGAGGCCGAAGCGGTCCTGTACGTACCGTTCTGGAAGACGAACCTCGGTGACCTTCACCGGTGGGCCTCGTCGATGACGAGAGTCTTTGCCGACCAGGGTGATCTCATCAGCGACGGGAGCTATGGAGCGGAGGCGTTTGCACTTCGCGCTCCAGGACTGTTGTCAGCGGTGGCCGAGGGACCGATCGACGGTTTGGCCTTGACCCTCGAGACCGAGGGTTGGGTCCCGCTCGGGCATGGAGCGATCGAGGATATGGCCGCGGCCGAGTTCGGTCCTCTGGCGATGGACCGCACCTCCGTTTCGCTCGATCCGCTCGAGGAGCCCGAAGAGGGTTGCGTGGCCTGCGCCGGCGGCGTATTCGCCTTTCCCGCGGAGCTGAACGGCAACATCCCCGCCATGTGCCGACCACATCGCGCGGTGGCGTTCGGTGAGAGTCAGGAGCGGTTTGACGCCGCCGCCGCGGCCAGCCCCGACACGTGGGAGGCGGTCGAGTACGCCTCGGAGCTGCTCGACGTTCCGCACATCCCTCGAGGACTTCGGTCCGAGTTGCTCGACGTGGCCAGTGACTTCTATGAGCGTACTTCGAACCAGCTCGAGCACGTGTCGCCCGACACCACTGACCAGGATGATGGGTCGGGGCGAGGGCCCCAGCCGACCGATGAACAGCTCGATCGCACACTCGCGCTGTTCAACCATCTGGCCGCGGAGTTCGGGGATGAGCCGGCCGATTTCGAGCTGGCCGTCGCGGACGATATCGAGCTGCTGGAGGACTATCTCTCGAGCGTCTCCGCCATCTTCCGGCACGCCGGACGTCTGCAGGACGCCCTCGCCATGGCGGGCATGGTCGGTGAGCTGATGCCGTCGCAACGATGGATAGTGCTCCTCGATCGGGCTGAGATCCGGTTCGAGCAGATGGATACCGACGGGGCATACCGCGATCTCGAAGAGGCGATCGATATCGCCGCCGAGGACGAATGGGTCACCTACGCCTCGGCCGCGACCCTCGCGGCCCGGCACGGGTCTCCCGAGCGAGCGGACGCCTGGTACCGCCAAGCGATCGTCATCACCAAGATTGACGACGAGGTCAGCTCGGGCCTCGCCGTGACCAAGGAATACCTGGAGTTCCTCGAGGCCCAGTCGGGCAGGGAAGCGGATGCGGCCGCGGTCGCCGCGGACCTCTCGGTATGGGATCGCCGCATACGCGACGCCTCGCGAGGCATGTCGGTCAAAGAGCAGGTGGGCCGCAATGACCGATGCCCGTGCGGCAGCGGCAAGAAGTTCAAGCACTGCTGTGGTCGTTGAGGCCGGGCCTTGCCCGAACTCCCCGAGGTGGAGACGATCCGCCGGGCGCTCGAGCCCCTGGTGGTCGGCCGACCCATCGTCGAAGCCGGAGGGCACCCTTCGCCGAAGTTCGCGTCGGCCTCGGCCCTGACCGGCACGACCCTCCGGTCGATCGGCCGCCGGGGGAAGTACCTCATCGCTCCGACCGATGACGGTCGCGAGCTGGTGCTCCATCTGGGGATGACCGGCCGGGTGATGGTGCTGCGCCCCGACGAGGAGCTCAGCGACTACGTGCGGGCGTGGTGGCGGTTCGCCGACGGGGAGACGCTCGCGCTGCATGACGTCCGCCGCTTCGGTCGCGTCGCTGTCGTCGAAGCGGGTCGCTACGACGGGTTGCCCACCTTGGCCCTGCTCGGGCCCGAACCGTTCGGCGATGGATTCACCCCCGAACAGCTGTGGCAGGCCCTGCGTCAGAGCCGGGCCCGGGTCAAGACCCAGCTGCTCAGCCAACGTCCGGTAGCCGGCGTGGGCAACATCTACGCCGATGAAGCCCTCTGGGCGGCGCAGATCCACCCCGGGCGCCGGCGGGTCTCGCGTCGCGAGGCCGACGCGTTACACACCTCGATCCGAGAGGCGCTCCAGATCGGGCTCGATCTCGGGGGCACGACGCTGCGCGACTATCGCACGGTGAGCGGGGATCGAGGTGCGAACCAGCATCGACTTCAGTGTTACGGCCGGGCGGGACAGCCCTGTCCCCGCTGCGCCACCGTGTTGGTCAGTCGGGTCTACGACGGCCGCACCACCACGTTGTGCCCCACCTGCCAGACCCACCGATGAACGGGCCGGGTGTGCGCCGGCGCCCGATTCCCATCACAATCAGGTCATGGCACCAGCTTTTGCGCCCGACCTGACCCTGCGCAGCCATCAAGAGGTGCACGACGCCTTCCGGAACCGACATCTGCGCCAGGCGCTGTACGACGCCGGTGCGGCGGTGATGGCCGACTCGTTGATCGTGTTGCACGGAACCGAGCACCGGGACCGGCGTCGGGTCGAGAACCGGCTCTTTCGCCGGCAGGTCTTCGTTCAGTGGGAGGACGAGATGGTCGATGCCGCGGTCGAACGAGCCTTCCGCCCGTTCATCGATCGTGGCGTCGGTGACCTGGTGACGATGGCGCACCGGACCACGATGAACCTGACCGCGTATGTGGCCGGCATCGATCAGCCGGCGGGCACGATCGAGGAGACCGAGCGCTTGTTGGCCATCACCCGCACCTTCAGCGAAGGGGCCACGATGGTCCACACGACACGCGATCCTGCGGTGCTCGAGGCCGAGGTGCTCGACGTCATGGAGCGATTCGATGACGAGTTCCTCCAGCCGTCCATCGCCCGCCGGGCTGCGGCCCTGGCCTCCGGCGCCGACGACGCTCCAACCGACGTGTTGGCCACCCTGCTGGCCCACCGTGAGGAGTTGGGGCTCTCCGACGACGTGATCCGGCGGGAGGTGGCGTTCTACCTCCAGGCCGGTTCCCACTCGACGGCCAACGCCTTCACCCACACCGTGCACGACCTCTTCGGTTGGGCCGCCCAACATCCCGAGGACCTCGAAGCGGCTCGGACCGACCGGTCGCTCGCCAAGCGCGCGTTCCATGAATCCCTGAGGCTGCGACCAGCCAGCCCGGTGGCGTGGAGACGCGCCGTGGAAGCCACGACGCTCCGGACCGGAGCCGTTGTCGCCGAAGGGGCCCTCCTCGAGCTCGACCTGGTCTCGGCCAACACCGACCCTGCGGTGTGGGGGTCCGACGGCGGGGTGTACAACCTTCACCGCGAACCTCCCGCCGGGGTGCCACCCTGGGGCCACAGCTTCGGCGGGGGCCGCCATCTCTGTATCGGGATGGAGCTCGACGGAGGCACCGCTCCCGATGATGACAGCGGCCAGCGAGAGTTGTTCGGCACGGTATCGGTCATGGTGTCGCACCTCCTCGAGGCGGGCGCCGCCCCGGACCCGGAGCACCCACCGACCCAGGACCCGACTTCGCAGCGCGTCCAGTTCGGGGTCTACCCCGTGGTGTTCCGATGATCCCCCCCGCCCGGTTGGCGGTCGTGACGGGTGCCGGTCGGGGAATCGGTGAGGCGATCGCGGCGGCCGCCACCGAGGCCGGCTACCGGGTCGGTGTGCTCGACATGGACGGCGAGGCCGCAGCCGCGGTGGCGGCCAGGCTGGGCGGTCAGGCTCTCACCGCAGACACGTCTGACGAGGCATCGATAGAAAGAGCACTCGACCGCCTCGATGCGGTACCCGACCTGTTGGTGAACAACGCCGGGATCGTGCGCTTCGGGCCTCTCTTGGAGCTGATGGCAGACGAGTGGCGAAAGGCGGTCGACGTCAATCTGACCGGCACGTTCTTGATGTCGCGGGCGGTGGCTCGCCGCATGATCGCGACCAAGCCAGGGGGGTCCATCGTGAACATCACCTCGATGAACGGCGTCGCCCCCGGTCCCAACGCCGGCGCCTATGGCGCGACCAAGGCCGCGATAGCGCTCCTCACCCAACAGATGGCCATCGAGTGGGCGCCCCAAGGGATCAGGGTCAACGCGGTGGCCCCGGGGCTGATCGATGCTGGGATGTCCGAACCGATCTATGCGGATCCCGCGACCCGCCAGGCGCGCGAGTCCAAGGTCCCCCTCGGCCGTCTTGGCACGGCGACCGACATCGCAGAGGCCGTTCTCTGGCTGGCCGGTGATGGGGCGTCCTACATCACGGGCCAGAACCTGTTGGTCGACGGGGGAGTCACGATGTCGATGATCGCGAACCTGCCGCGACCGGCGAGCGTGGACTCGGTAGGCCACACCGACTGACCTCCGGCGGGCGCTCCTACAGGAGGTCGAGTAGGAGGGTGTTGAGCTCCTCGGCCTTCTCGTAGGGGATCCAATGCCCCGAACCGGCGATGGTGTGGCACCCCACATCGTGGCGGGCCAAGCGAAGACGATCGAACCGATCGGTGGGCCGGCCTGCGCCAAAGGCGTCCTGGTCGCTATAGATGGCGTGAACCTCTGCCCTGATCTGGGGCAGGGCATCGGCCAGGAGCGTCGAGGCTGGAATCGAGCCACTGCGGAAACGGGTCAGCGCCATGTTGGTCAGGTGGATGCGCAATGCCAGCTCGTCGGCGCTGGCCGGCTGGGCGAACATGAACCGAATCAGGTCGGCGCGTGGCCCGCTCCCAGACCCGGGGGGTACGACGCTGGTCATGCCGATCCCTCCTACTGATACCAAGATGAGTTTCCGGGCCCGCGCCCCGAGCAGGCGGGCCGACAGGCCGGCGATGATGCCGCCGAAGGAGAACCCCACGAGATCCAGGGCTGTGTCCGCTCCGAGTAGCGAGTCGATGGCGGCGACCAGCGCGGCGGCGAGGGGCTCCGCAGCATGGGGGCCGGGGAGGAGGTCGGACTCGCCGAATCCAGGGAGGTCGGGAACGATCACCCGGTGGTGCGCCGCCAGACGATCGATGTTGCGGACCCAATGGGTCCACGCGCCGGACGCGCCGTGCACCAGCAGGACCTGCGGGCCGGCGCCCCAGCATCTGAACACGATAGAGGTGCCGTCGACGTCGACGACTTGGTGGTCGGCGGTGGCGTCGAGCCGTTCGATCATGATCCCGTCTGGGTCGGGAGCCTCCGCCAGCGGGAGCTGGCCACGGCCAGGTCGGTGTCGCCCGATATCGTGCGCATCGTGGCGTCCACATAGAGATCGGGGCCGTCGACCCGAACGAGCTCGGCCCGGGTGACCAGCTCCTCGGCTATGGGTACCGGTCGCCGGAAACGGATGTTCAGTTCAGCGGTCACGACGATCTGGGTCGCCGGATCCTCCAAGGCCATCTGGGCGGCGACGCCCGACGTCTCGTCGATCAAGCTGGTGATGATTCCTCCGTGCACCAGCCCGTCGATGGAGCTGAACATCGGATCGAGAAGTTTGCGATTCTCGATCGTCGTGACACCGAGGCGGGTGAACTCCAACCGGAGGCCGTCCGGGTTCTGCGGTCCGCAACCGAAACAGGCGTTGGTGCCTTCGCGGTCGAGCTGAAATGTGCTGCCGATCGGGTAGATCTGTTCGCCGGTCATCCCGCCATCATGGCGCTTCGGGTCCAATCGCCCCCAATACCGGCACAGGCAGATCCGCCGGACCCGAAGCCGACCCGGTCACGTGTGTCACGCTTTGACGGTGAGCACGACAGGACAGACCAGTCCCACGATCGACTATCGGATCGAAGAGCGGGTGGCCATCGTCACCCTCGATCGACCTCGGTATCGCAACGCCCAGTCCAGGATCCTGCTCGAGGAGCTCGACGACGCGCTGAATCGGGCCGTGCGCGATCCGGCGGTGAACGTCATCGTGTTGCGCGGCGCCGGAGATCATTTCTCCTCGGGTCACGATGTGGGGACCCCCGAGGAGATGACCGACCGTGAACAGCGCCCGTACGCGGAAGGACTGGTCGGGCGGGCGACCCGGTCGTGGGACCTGAATGTGGAGAATACGCTTCGTTGGCGTGATCTCCCGAAACCGACGATTGCCGCGGTGCAGGGGTTCTGCATCTTCGGCGGGTGGATGATCGCCTCGGCCATGGACCTGATCGTGGCGGCCGACGACGCTCGGTTCCTTGCCACTCACTTCCAGTACTTCTCGGTGCCGTGGGACCTGGGCGCCCGCAAGACCAAAGAGCTGCTCTGGACCGCCGACTTCATCGACGCCGACCAGGCGTGCGAGCTGGGGTTGGTCAATCGGGTCGTCCCCCGAGCCGAGCTCGATCAACACACGCTGGAGTTGGCGCACGAGATCGCGTCCAAGGACCGGCTCTTGGCGAGGATGGTGAAGAAGTCGGTCAACGAGATGCAGGACATGATGGGCTACCGCACCGCCATCAGCACCGCATGGTCCTCGTACATGCTGCTCCAGGAGGCCAATCAGCTCACCGAGGGCCAGATGGCCGAGCAGCGTCGTCACCCGGGCGTGGCGGCCACCATGGGGGAGCGCCCGCCCGAAGAGGATGCCGGCGGCGGCGGCGATGACTCGATCGGGTCGGGTGGATGAGGCCGGTAGAGGCGATGTCGGTGCTGGTGACCGGCGGTGGTTCGGGTATCGGTGAGGGTACGGCTCGTCATCTGGCATCGCTCGGCGCGCGGGTGACGATCAGCGGGCGTCGGGCGGACAAGGTCGAGGCGGTCGCCTCCGCCATCGGCGAACGGTGCCGGTGCGTGGTCGGGGACGTCACGGTGCCCGCCGACCGGGACCGTATGATCCGCGCCGCCGTCGAGCATGGGGGTGGTCTGGAGGTGTTGGTCAACAACGCGGGGAACATGTACCGCGGTCCGCTCGCCGAGCTCGACGAGGTCGAGCTGCTGGAGGTGTTCCACACCAATGTCGTCGGCGGGATGATGCTCGCTCAGGGGGCGCTCCCGCATCTGGTCGAGCGGCGGGGGGCGATCATCTTCATCGGGTCGGTGCACAGTGTCCGCGCTTTTCCCGGCGCGTCGCCGTACGCCGCGACGAAGGGGGCTATCGAGACCCTGACCGGGGTGTTGGCCGCCGAACTGGGTCCCCAGGGGATCCGGGTCAGCACGGTGCGGCCCGGTGCGGTGCTGACCGAGATCAACCAGCGGGCCGGGCTGTTCGACGATGAGGAGGCGGCCGCTCGCCTCGATGCCATGGCCCCCGCTCATGCGGTCGGTCGGATCGGCACGGCGACCGAGATCGCTGAAGCCATCGAGTATTTGGCCCGGGCCGAGTGGACGACCGGTGCGGTGATGACCGTCGACGGAGGGCTGGGACTGGGTGTCACCAATGCGTGACGGTCGCCTCGGTTCTACGATCGGGCCATGACCGACACGCAAACGGAGTTCGAGACGTTCACCATCTCGACCTATGAGCAGGCGCGCGAGGTGTACCGCCAACGGGACCTACGCCAGGCGCTCTACGACGCCGGCGAGGTGGTCATGGGTGACGTGCTCGTGAACCTGCACGGCATCGAACACCGCGACCGCCGCCGGCTGGAGAATCGTCTCTATTCCCGCGAGACCTTCGAGCACTACGAGCGAGACCTGTTCCCGCCGATCATGGAGGCCACGCTCGGCCCTCACATCGCCGCTGGTCGGGCAGAGCTGGTGAAGCTGGGTCATCAGCTGATGATGAATCTGGCGGCGTTCAGCTCCGGAGTCGATCGACCCCGAGGTACACCCGAGGAAACGTTCCACCTCTACGACTATCTGATGACGTTCATCGAGGGCGCGACCCTCGCCTTTTACACCGGTGACCAGGACGAAAAGCGCCTCGAGGTCGCGGCCGCTCTCGCCCGGTTCGACACCGAGTTCCTCGGCCCATCGATTGAACGTCGGCGCGCCCTGCTCGATCAGGTGGCCAACGGCACACAAGCCGAGGAGAGCCTGCCTAGGGATGTGCTCACCGCCTTGTTGCGCAACGAGGATGACCTCGATCTTCCGCACGACCATCTCCTCCGCGAGGTGGCCTTCCATCTACTGGCCGGCGCGCACACCTCGGCCACGGCGTTCACCCGGGTGACCCACAACATCTTGAAATGGCTGGAGTCTCACCCCGAGGACCGGGCCAAGGTCCAACAGGACCGGGTGTTCATCCAGCACTGCACCCACGAAACCATCCGTCTCCAACCATCGAGCCCGACCGGCATGCGGTGGGCCCTCGCCGATGTCGAGCTCGCCGATGGCACGACCATCCCCAAGGGATCCAAGGTCGTGCTGGACCTGCTCGCGGTCAACCGGGACGTGTCGGTGTTCGGTGACGACGCCGCCGACTTCGATCCCTACCGTGTGACCCCGGACGGAGTGCCGCCCTACGGACTCAGTTTTGGGTTCGGGATGCACCGATGCATCGGTGAGCAGTTGGCGGCCGGTGTTCCGTTCGGGGACGAGGCCGCTGAGGCCAGCCATCTGTTCGGGCTGGTACCCGTCGCGGTCAGGATCCTGTTCGAGAACGGCGCCCGTCTCGATCCTGAGGACCTGCCCGAGCTGGACGAGTCCACCACCCGTCCGTACTTCGCCCGCTACCCCGTGCTGTTGGGCCCCGATCGCTGATGGAGCAACGCTGATGGATCAACACGGAACGACCGTCGCGGAGATCCTGGAGCTTGAAGCGGCGGGAGACACGACGTTCGTCGGCCGTTCCCCGGTGGGGCGGGAGGGCACGGTTTTCGGAGGTCAGCTCGTGGCTCAGGCGCTGGTGGCGGCTCAGCGGTCGGTGGAGGAGAGCCGCCGCGTTCATTCGCTCCATGCCTCATACCTGCGGGCCGGCGACCCCGCTCGGCCCATCGACTATGAGGTGGAACCGGTCCGCGACGGGCGGTCCTTCTCGAACCGCTTCGTGGTCGGCGTCCAGGCCAAGGAGGTGATCAGGGTGATGGTCTCCTCCCAGGTGCCCGCCAACGGGCCCGAGTTCGAGCCCCAGGGGCGGGAGGGGGTACCGAGCGTCGATCCCACGACGATGATGACCTATGGCGAATGGCTGCGCACGTGCACCACGAACCCCGAGCACCACGCCATCGACAATCCGGGTCCCATCGACATCCGACTGGCCGACCCGCCCGTGGTGGGACCGGGGGAGCCCATTACCGATCGCGTCGACTACGAGATGTGGGTGAAGTTGGACGGAGAACTCCCCAATGACCCCAACGTGCACGCTGCGGCGCTGGTGTGGCTGACGGACAAAACCATCGGCGATCACATCACCGTGCCCCACGGGCACCGCTGGACCGACGGCGACACGGACTCGATCAGCCTGGACCATTCGGTATGGCTGCACCGGCCTGCCCGGGTGGATGGATGGCTCCGGTATCACCAGACCCTGGTGGGCACCACCTCCATGCGCGGTCTGGTGCGCGGCGAGATCCACACCGCTGATGGAACCCACATCGCCAGCGTGGCCCAGGAGGCGCTCATGCGCCTGCCCGGCTGATCCGGCCAGGAACGGGCGATCTGAATCGCGGAGTTTCCGGTCGGTAGGCTCCCCCTATGAGCGCGGTGTTGATAATCGGAGGCAGCCTGATCGACGGGACGGGCGCCGAACCGGTGTCCGGGATGGACGTGTTGTTGCAGGACGACGCCATCACCGCGGTAGGACCGGACCTCGCCGCGAAGGCGCCCGATGGTGCCACCGTGATCGACGCCACAGGAGCGACGGTGATGCCGGGCTTGATCGACGCCCACTGTCACGCCACCTTCGACGACGTCCAGTCCAACGATGAGCTGTTCTTCCATCGGGACGCGACGACGTCGGCGTTGATCGCCGGGTTCAATCTCCAGAAGATGCTGTTGGCCGGCGTGACTTCGATCATGGATCCCGACACGCTCTTCGAGATGGGGCCCGGCCTGAGAGACGCGGTGGAAGCCGGTGTGGTCGAGGGCCCGCGGATTTCCACCGGCGTCCAGGCCCTGCTCACCTCGGTGGGTGGGACGGCGGGCCGGCTCGTGCCCGACGAGGGCAGCGCGGCGTACGCCCGCATCGTCAACACCGTCGACGAGATGGTCATCTGGACTCGACGCCATATCAAGATGGGCGCCGATTGGATCAAGATCCATGCGACAGGATCGATCCCCACCCGCCAGGGAGAACTGACCGTCTGGACGCTCGAAGAGCTCAAAGCCGTGTGTGACACCGCCCACGATCTGGGGATTCCTGTCACGGCCCACTGCCGAAACGCGCAGAGCACGAGGGAAGCGGCCCTCGCGGGGGTTGATCTGATCCTCCACGCATCGTTCATGGACGAGGAGGCGTTGGACGCGGTGGTCACCGCTGGATCGGCCCTGTGCCCCACGTTCACCTTCCTGGCCAACCTCGCCGACTACGGGCCCAAGGTGGGGGCCGGTGTCGGGATGACCAACATCTTCCGTGGAGAGATCCAGGCCACGGCCAAGATGATGCGCTCCGCCTATGACGCCGGCGTACCACTGCTCTGCGGTTCCGAGAGCGGCTTCGCCCTCACCCCGTACGGACACTGGCACGCTCGTGAGCTCGAAGTCTTCGTGCAGGAGCTCGGGCTGACGCCTCTCGAGGCCATATCGTGTGCGACGCGAACCAATGCCATCGCCATGCGACTGGAGGGCGAGATCGGGATCATCGAGCCGGGTCGTCTCGCCGATGTTCTGGTGCTGGACGCCGATCCGGCCAAGGACGTGACCGTGCTCGCCGATCGACGCAACCTTCGGGCGGTGATCAGCCGCGGTCGACCGGTGGACCTCGATCGGCCTTGGCCGACCCGGTCGCCTATCGCGGGACAAAAGGTGGCCAATTGGGCCGACACGGTCCTCACCCGGGATCGCGCTCGGACACCGGACCGCCGCTGACGCGGAGCTGCGCCGCCTACCGCCTACTTCGTGACCCGGGTGGAGGCCCGGGCCAATGGGACTGCCGGCGGGTTCGAGATGAGGGCCAGACCGAATCCGGTGAGCGCGGCCATGACGATGGCGCCGACCCAGAGCTCGGGTGGCCACCGCACGCCCCGATAGAGGTGCAGGAGGAGGGTCGAGACCGACCACATCATCAACGGAGCGAGCGTTCCGCAGCGCCAGGCGTTCCGTCGATCGACCGGTTGGTCAGGTCGGCCGCGCAACAAGAGTTCGGCCGTCAATCCCCCGACGAACGGCGCGGTCCGCGCTTGGTCGGATCCAGATCGCGGCGCTGTTCCGCTCTCGGAGACCGATTTCGCTGCCCTCGCCATGGTTCCAGTAGTCCTGTCGATCGGTCGCGAAGCCATAGGGGTCGGCGCCGGCTCGAAGGCCGTCGCCGTGGATGAGAGGATGCCCCCATGATCGATGTGCACGCCCATGTGGTGCTGGAAGGGGTCATGGGTTGCGCCGGGCCCTACGGCCCGGAGCTGGACACCGCCCCGGATGGTCGCCCGAGGTTCCGGGTAGGGGACTATGTGCTGCACGGCGTGCGGTATCGGGAGAGCCCGTTCATGGACGTCGGCCTGCGCCTGGCGGGTATGGATTCGCTCGGCATCGAGCTTCAGGTGCTTTCACCCAATCCGCTCACCTACTTCGAGCACATCGAATCCGAGTTCGCCGCCGAGTTCGCCCGCTGGCACAACGACGAGATGGCGGGGGTGGTCGCGGCCCATCCCGATCGGCTCCGCGGTTTTGCCCAACTCCCCCTCCAGGACCCCGCCGCGGCGGTCACCGAGCTTCGTCGTGCCGCCGATCTCGGCTTGATCGGCGCGTATGTCGGTACCGACTACGGGATCGATATGGATGACCCGGCCCTCGACGAGCTCTACGCCATGTTTGTCGAGCTGAACCTGCCCCTGTTCATCCATCCGGCACCGGCGGGAATCGACGGCCCGCTGCCCGACCCGCGCATCCGCCGATTCGATCTCGACCTGTCCCTCGGATTTCTGTACGAGGAGACACTGACCATCGCCACCATGATCTATGGCGGAGTGCTCGAACGGCACCCCGACCTGGATATCTGCTTCTCCCACGGTGGTGGGGCGTCGGCGCTGATGGCCGGCCGTCTGTCCCACGCGGGGCGGAGCAGGCCCTTCGCTCCCGACCATCTGGCCGAACCCGATGCGTTCGCCGATCGGCTCCGGCGCTTGTGGTTCGACAACCATGTCCACGATGGCGACGGGCTTGCGTTTGTCGAGGGCAAGGTGGGTCGGGACCGGCTCGTGGTCGGCACCAACTTTGCCGGCTGGGACGCACCGGCCGACCGGGCGGAAATACCAACCCATCCGGACTACGACGCCAACGCCAAACGCCTCCTGCGCCTGGGGTAAGGGCTCCCGAGCCTGGCCGTCTCGGTGTGTTTCCAAAGGTCGGGTCGGAGGGTCGGCCGGGCGCCGACTGCACGCCACATGCAAGACTGCGACCGTGGCACCAGCGCTCGCAGATCCACTCGATGCAGCCCGCAGACTCGGGCCAAAGATCCGTGCGGCCGCTCCATCGATCGACCGGACCGGCCAGCTGCCCGCGGAGCTGTTTGCCGAGATGTCCGACGCCCGGTTGTTCAGCCTGTACCTGCCCGCCTCGGTCGGAGGGTTGGAGCTCGATCCCGTTGGCGCGTTCTCGGTCACCGAGGCCCTCGCCCGCGCCGACGGCTCGACCGCATGGTGCGCGATGGTCTCGTGCAGTGTTGGCGTATTTCTCGGTCTGCTGGAACCGGACGGTTTGACCGAGGTGGCCGGCGATGTCGGCGACGTCCGTCTGGCCGGTTCTGCGCGGCCGTGCGGAACCTGTGTGCCCGTCGACGGTGGGTACCGCGTCACCGGCCATTGGAACTTCGCCAGCAACGTGCTCAACGCGAACTGGTACGTCGCGACCTGCTGGGTCGAAGAACCGGGGGCGGAGGGCCCTCCGACCCGGACCCGCACCATGGTCCTACCGGTGCAAGACGGCACGATCGACCGCACCTGGGAGGTCATGGGTATGCGGGGTACCGGCTCGAATGACTTCATCGTCGAGGACGTGTTCGTTCCCCATGTCAGGGTGGCTTACGCCCGAAACCGGCAATACAACGCCACCCGGCTGTATCACCCCCAGTTCACCCAGGTGGCGTCATGGTCACCTACCGCCGGCATGTCCATCGGCGTGGCCCAGGGCGCCATCGACACCCTCGGTCTTCTGGGTGATGTGCAGACCTCGATGTCGACGAAACCGTTGCGGGACCGCCCCGAGGTGCAGCTGGCGGTGGGGGAGGCGCAGGCGATGGTGTCGGCAGCTCGCGCCTATTGCCGTTCGGCTATCGGCGAGGCCTGGGAGCGGCTGGAGGAACCGGACTCACCAGAGCGCGACAGGGTGCTCGCCCACGCGAGGGCGTCGATCACCCATGCGACGCGCTCGTCGGTGCAGGCCGTGGACAGGGTGTTCCATGCGGCCGGCACCGGCGCCATCTTTGCCGACAACGGACTCGAACGGTTCTTTCGGGACGCCCACACGGGGGTGCAGCACATATCGAGCGCCGATGTGCATCTGGCGGGGGCCGGTGCGGTCTTTCTCGGCCATCCGCTCGACGGTGCGTTCCTGAAGTAGCAGATCGAACCGAGGCCAGACCCCGCGGCTCGAGTCGGGAGATGGGCGCTCAGGATTGGGTGGCGTGGACCACGATGATGAGCATGAGGTCGTTCCCGATCATGAACGAGGGCATTCTGGTCAGTCGTAGGGCGTGACGATTCACCGTTCCGGTCGCGATGAACGATGCGTGGTCGCGGTCCACCTCGACCGAGTCCACCGCGAGGGTGGTCGACACCCCTTTGGCTTTCACCGTCAGCTCGCCATCGATCTCATATCCCGTTGGCGAGGGCCGGACCGTCCGGCTGGAGAAACCGATGTTGGGGTAGGTGTCGATGTCGAGGAAGTCGCCGGAGCGCAGGTGGTCATCGCGTTTGAGGTTTCCACTGTCGACCGAGGCGGCGTCAACCTTGGCTTCGACCGCGCTCACGGCACCGTCTTTGTCGATGGTAACCGTGCCCGATTCCAGCTTCAGGTTCAGCCCGACGGTCTTGAATATGAAGTTCTTGGCCTGGATCTGGACCCTCGTCCGGTCCGCATCGAGCCGCCATGCACCGGGCGGCCATGGGTGCGCAGCATGAGATTCGGCCGAGGTCATGAGGGCCCTTCTTGTTGCGGCTGCTAACGATGGTCTTGTTGCGGCTGCTAACGATGGTCTTGTTGCGGCTGCTAACGATGGTCTTGTTGCGGCTGGCTGACGATGGCGCTCAGGTGGCGACTGGAATATTGGTCAGGAGGTGTTCGGCGGCGTTGGTGAGGGCGGCGGCCCCCGGCCCTTGCATCGTCGACACGGTCGCAACCGCGGCGTCGACGTACTCCTTGGCCACCTCCACCGACGCGGGAATCGCACCGTTGGACCGCACGATATGGCGAGCCGCGTCTCGATCGGATTCGGTGAGCTGCCGGCCCAGAATCTGGCGTAGCGCCTCTCCGTTTTGGCCCTGGAGGCTACGTATCACCGGCAAGGTGTACACGCCTTCGACCAGATCGTTCCCCGCGGGCTTGCCGAGCTGAGCGTCGGTCGCGGTCACATCGAGGATGTCGTCGACGATCTGGAAGGCGTAGCCGAACTGGGTGCCGAAGTCGGTCAGGCGGTTGACATGGTCGCGGTCGAGGCCGCCGACGATGGCGCCGATGCGGCACGCCGATGCGAACAGAGCGGCGGTCTTTCCCTCGATCGAGGCCAGGTAGGCCGACTCGGTGCGGTCCACGTTGTACGCGTTTTGGAGCTCGAGTACCTGACCTTCACAGAGCCGGCCGATGGTGGCCGCCAACAAGCCGGCTACCTCGGTGCCGAGTTGGGCGGCGATCTCCGACGCCTTGGCGAGGAGAAAATCTCCCGCCAAGATCGCTTTGAGGTTCCCCCAACGGGCGTTCACACTGTCGACGGTGCGCCGGATCTGGGCCTCGTCCATGACATCGTCGTGATAGAGCGAGCCGAGATGCACCAACTCGACCGAAACCGCACCCATGACGACGTCGTCGGTGGCAGAGCCGACGTCGGCGACGGCGGCCGCCGCCGCAATGGCGAAACCGGGCCGTACTCGCTTGCCGCCGGCCACGATGAGATGGCTGGCGATCTCGGTGAGCAGTGAATCCCCGGTGCGCACACTGTCTGCGAGCGCCCGCTCGACACGGCTCAGATCGTCGGCCATCGACGGTAGTATTTGCAGCGGCGACTGGGAAGACACGAGTCGAGAGTACGCGACGACCCCGACCGAGCCGAATCCGACCACCTGAGTTCGGAATCTCTTGGCGTTGTTTGGCGTTGTTCAGGTTCCAGTTGCCGATCGGCCCCTCCAGGTCTTCGTGCGAAGCATCCCCGCACGGATACAATCGGTACACGACGACATCCCTTTCGGGAGGCAGTCCCCTTGTTTGAACGGTTCACCGACAGAGCACGCCGGGTTGTGGTTCTCGCCCAAGAGGAAGCACGCCTGCTCAATCACAACTACATCGGCACTGAGCACATCCTGCTCGGTCTGATCCATGAGGGCGAGGGCGTCGCCGCGAAGGCGTTGGAGTCCCTCGGCATCTCCCTGGAGGCCGTGCGCCAACAGGTAGAGGAGATCATCGGGACGGGAGGGTCTTCCCCGACCGGTCATATCCCCTTCACCCCGCGAGCCAAGAAGGTGCTCGAGCTCTCGCTGCGCGAAGCGCTTCAGCTGGGCCATAACTACATCGGTACCGAGCACATCCTGCTCGGTCTCATCCGCGAGGGCGAGGGTGTAGCCGCCCAGGTACTGGTGAAGCTGGGTGCCGATCTCTCCCGGGTCCGCCAACAGGTCATCCAGTTGCTCTCGGGCTATTCGGGTCCGAGCGGGACCCAGGACAAGGCCGGCGCCGCGCCTGGGGGCAGCAGTGGCGAGAGCGGCCAGTCGGGATCGTTGGTACTCGATCAGTTCGGGCGCAACCTGACCCAGCTGGCTCGCGAGAAGAGCCTCGATCCGGTGATCGGCCGGGCTCGCGAGACCGAGCGAGTCATGCAGGTCCTCTCTCGTCGGACCAAGAACAACCCGGTGCTCATCGGTGAGCCCGGTGTAGGCAAGACCGCCATCGTTGAGGGCCTCGCCCACATGATCGCCACCGATGACGTGCCCGAGACCATTCAGGGCAAGCAGCTCTACACCCTCGACCTCGGGGCACTCGTCGCTGGTTCCCGCTACCGGGGTGATTTCGAGGAGCGGCTCAAGAAGGTCCTGAAAGAGATCAAGACCCGGGGCGACATCATCTTGTTCATCGACGAGCTCCACACCCTCGTCGGGGCAGGTGCGGCCGAAGGGGCGATAGACGCCGCCTCGATCCTCAAGCCCATGCTCGCTCGGGGTGAGCTCCAGACCATCGGAGCGACCACGCTCGACGAGTATCGCAAGCATCTCGAAAAAGATGCCGCCCTCGAACGCCGCTTCCAGCCCATCAAGGTCGAGGAGCCGTCGGTGGCTCACACGATCGAGATTCTGAAGGGCCTGCGCGACCGCTACGAGGAACATCACCGGGTCACCATCACCGACCAGGCCTTGGTCGCGGCCGCCAATCTCGCGGACCGCTACATCTCGGACCGTCATCTTCCCGACAAGGCGATCGACCTCATCGACGAGGCGGGCTCGCGCTTGCGGATCAAGCGGATGGCGACCCCTCCGGACTACAAGGAGCTCGAGACGAGCATCTCCGAGGTCGTGCGCCGCAAGAAAGAAGCGGTGGAAGAGCAGCGCTTCGAAGAGGCCGGTCGGTTGCGGGACGAGGAAAAAGAGCTCCTGTCCCAGAAAGAGGCCAAAGAAGCCGAGATCAAGGCGTCCGGGGTTGACCTGTTCGATGAGGTTGATGAGGAGGCGGTCGCCGAGGTGTTGTCGGTCTGGACCGGTATCCCCGTCTACAAGCTCACCGAAGAGGAGACCGCCAAGCTCCTGCGCATGGAAGACGAACTGCACAAGCGGGTCATCGGCCAACAGGATGCGATCAAGGCGGTCAGCCAGGCCATCCGCCGGACCCGAGCAGGGTTGAAGGACCCGAAGCGGCCCAGTGGGTCATTCATCTTCCTCGGACCATCGGGGGTGGGCAAGACCGAACTGGCCAAGACCTTGGCCGAGTTCCTGTTCGGCGACGAACAGTCTCTGATCAGCCTCGACATGTCCGAATACATGGAAAAGCACACGGTCAGTCGCCTCGTCGGTTCGCCTCCGGGCTATGTCGGGTACGAAGAAGGTGGTCAGCTCACCGAAGCCGTCCGTCGCAAGCCCTTCTCGGTTGTGTTGTTCGATGAGATCGAAAAGGCGCACCCCGACGTATTCAACACCCTGCTCCAGATTCTGGAAGAGGGAAGGTTGACCGACAGCCAGGGACGTTCGGTCGATTTCCGCAACACCGTGCTGATCATGACCTCCAACCTCGGCACCGCCGATCTGCGCAAGGCCAATCTCGGCTTCACCAAGAAAGACGAAGCCATGACCTACACGCGGATGAAGGAGAAGGTCAATGATGCGCTCAAAGAGCATTTCCGGCCGGAGTTCCTCAACCGCATCGATGACACAATCGTGTTCCACGAGCTCACGAAGGCCGAGGTCACGACCATCGTCGATCTGATGATCAAGCGGGTGCGGTCCCAGCTTGCGGATCAGGGCATTGGTCTGGAGATCACCGACGACGCCAAGCATTTCTTGGCCGATGCCGGGTATGACCCGACCCTCGGTGCTCGGCCCTTGCGTCGAGCGATCCAACGACATGTCGAGGACGCATTGTCCGAACGCTTGTTGTGGAAGGAATTCCGAGCCGGCGAGACCATAATCGTTGACGTCGAGCCCGATCCGGACTCCGTGAAGGACGAAAAGCGTGTTGCGTTTCGTTCGATCGAGGGCTTTGAGCCTGCGCCGGTCGAGATGGCCGTCGAGGCTTCGGAGTAGATCGGAGTGCCGGGGGGCGATCCCCGGCACTCACGATCGTCTGCACTATCTTCACCATCGTGAGGGCTTTGTTTTTCGGTCGCGTCCTGCGGCTCACGCTGGTTGGTTTCGGCTTACTGCTGCTCGCGGCCTGCGAGGCTGATGCCACCATCGAGATCGATGTTGCCGACGATGGCAGCGGTCTGGTGACCATCGGTGTCGGCCTCGATGAGGAGGCCACCGCGTCCACGCTCGACTTCGAAGAACAGCTTCCGATCGAGGACCTGGTCGAGACGGGGTGGGTCGTTGCGCCGCCGGCGATCGAACCGGATGGGCTCACGTGGGTGCGAGCCCAGAAGCCGTTCAGCCGACCGGATCAGCTGGGTCCGCTGATGACCGAAATCGCCGGCGAGGGTGGTCCATTCGAGAACTTCGAGCTCATCCGGACCCGATCTTTTGCTCGCACTCAATGGGAGTTCAGTGGCGAGGTCGATTTTCGTGACGGGCTGGAGTCGTTCACCGATCCGGCCCTCGTGAGAGAGCTCGAAGGTCAGCCCTTCGGTCGCAGCGAAGAGGCATTGCGGACCGAGGCCGGCGGCTCGCTGGAACGTCTGATCGATGTTCTGTTTGTGGTTGATCTCCCCGGTGGGGTGGTCGAAGCCAACGATGACGACCGTGCCCCGGTCGGGCTTGGCGACGAGGGGGACGAAGCCGACGACGATGACGCGCCCGCGGTTGGTGGCACCACCACGACGGTTCTGGCCACCACGACCAGCGAACCGGATGTCGATTCGGCCCAGGCGAAGGCCTATGACGGTCTGGTGTGGCGTCCGAGCCTGGAGCGACGCGACCGGTTGGAGCTGATGGCCCGAACCGAAGACGTGCAGTTGGTGGCGGTGATCTGGCGCTGGGTCGCGGCCGGGGCCGCGTTGGCCCTGGTGGGCACGGTCGGCTACGGCGGATTGCGCTATGTGCTCGATCGCCGCGCCGACGAGATAGAGCGTCAGCGGCGTCCGGCGCATTCGGTGACCGAACCCGAGGCTCGGCCCCGGGCGACCCCCAGCCCTCTCGGGAGCGAGCGTCTCGGATCATCAACCGGCCCCCTCCAAGTCGTGGTCCTGGACGCGCTGGGAGTGCTGTTCACGAGCCGTGACCTGCTTGACGACGTCGTTATTCCCTTCGTGCGGGACAAGGGGTCGGGCGCGGCCCGTCGTGAGATAGTCAACCGCCTTGACGAAGCGGTACTCGGTCGGATCACGACTGCCGAATTCTGGGATGCGATCGGTTTGAGCGCCGCTCCGGCCAAACTGGATGAGCAGATGATGGCCCGCTTGAGGGCCAGCGATGGGGTCGACCTGTTCCTGCGCTCGGCCAAGAACCGCGAGCTTTCCATCGCGGCGCTCGGCGATCTACCCGAGGAATGGGCCGAGGCCCTCAATCGGCGCGCCGACCTCAACGGTTTCTTGGACAGTGTGGTCACCTCGGCGTCGGTTGGGGCCCGACCACCGGAAGCTCCGATATTCGAGGCGGTCGAGAACGTCACCGGTGTATCGCCGGCTCGATCCATGTTGATCAGCCACCGGGTCGCTGACCTCGACCGGGCCAAAGCACTCGGCTTTCGCACGGCGCTGTTCACCGAACGGGTCGATGACATCATCACCGATCACCCAATTCTGCGAAATTTCGACCTCTAGTGCTTCAGTTCGAAACCAAACCTTCGAACTGAGGTTCTGCGCACCCAGCCCTGGCTGGGAACCGAAACCTTAGATGTCACTGGGGTTCCGTAGGCTCGCGCCGTGGCCAAATCGAGGACGATATTCCGATGTGAAGCGTGCGGGGACGCGAGCCCGAAGTGGACGGGACGATGCCCCGGCTGTGACCAGTGGAACACCATTGTCGAACAGCGCCGTCCCGAGCGCGAGCCGTTGTCAGCCCGGTTGGCGCAGGTTCTCGATGCGCCCCTAGCCTTGTCGCAGATCGAGGTGGTGGACCTCGATCCGATCAGTACCGGGTTCGACGAGGTCGATCGTGTCCTGGGCGGAGGCCTGGTGCCAGGGTCGGTCACGCTGGTGGGCGGGGAGCCCGGGGTCGGCAAATCCACGCTGCTGCTTCAGGTGGCATCGCTCATGGCTTGCGGTGGTCGGCGGGTACTGCTCGCGTCTGGCGAGGAATCGGTGAGCCAGGTCCGGCTGCGGGCCGGTCGGTTGGGCGCACTGGCCGACTCGGTGTTCGTCGCCAGCGAGACGTCGATCCCCGACGTCGAGGCCCAGGTGGACGCGGTGCTGCCCGAGGTGTTGGTAATCGATTCGATCCAGACGATGAGCGACCCCGATCTGAGCTCCGCGCCGGGGTCGGTCGCTCAGGTCCGGGATTGCGCCCACCGCCTGGTCCGGTTGGCCAAGGAGAGGTCGATCATCGTGATCCTGGTCGGTCATGTCACCAAGGACGGAAGCCTGGCCGGGCCTCGCGTGCTCGAGCATGTTGTCGACACGGTGCTGTCCTTCGAGGGTGATCGCCATCACTCGCTTCGGCTGTTGAGGGCGATCAAGCATCGCTTTGGCGCCACCAATGAGCTCGGCGTGTTCGAGATGTCGGAGCGAGGGCTGAGCTCGGTGGCCGACGCCAGCGGGACCTTTCTTGCTGATCGTCGGCCCGGTATTGCCGGTTCAGTAGTGGTGCCGACGATGGAAGGCCGTCGACCGATGCTGGTGGAGATCCAGACCCTCGTCAGCCGCTCGGCGCTGACCACGCCCCGCCGGGCGGCCCAGGGCCTCAACGCCGGGCGTCTGGGGATGTTGCTGGCGGTGCTCGAGCAGAGGGCAGGGATGACGGCCGCCAGCGCTGACGTCCATGCCTCGGCGGTGGGAGGGGTGAAGGTTACCGAGCCGGGAGCAGATCTGGCGGTCGTGGTCGCCCTGGCCTCATCGCTGACCGGCCAACCTCTGGCCGCTGACCTTGTCGCCTGCGGGGAAGTTGGTCTTGGGGGCGAGGTGCGAAGGGTGGGCCGCCTGGAGGAGCGGATGGCTGAGGCCGGACGCCTGGGTTTCCGTCGAGCGGTGGTGCCGGCCAGCGCTCCCGATGCTCCGACCGATGTCGAGGCCATCCGTATCGGCACCGTTCAGGAGGCGCTTCAGGCATTGGGCTTGGCTACCGTTCGACCTCGCTCGCGCTCTTGACCCGCCGATTCGGGACCGAAGCCCGAGCGAGGCGAGCCTTGGCCGGGTCTCGCGGAAGGGCAATCACCCTGCTGGGTAGACTCGACCTGTGAACGTTCGGCCCAGCTCCCAGTTCTTGGAGGCGTTGGCGGTCGCGGCGCCGGGTCGCCCCCTGCGCGAAGGGGTCGATCGGATTCTCCAATCGGGCAAGGGCGCATTGATCATCGTCGGCGACGGACCCGAGGTGTTGAACGTCTGTTCGGGAGGCTTTCGGCTCGACGCTGCGTTCAGCCCTCAACGGTTGTCCGAGCTGGCCAAGATGGATGGTGCCATCGTCCTGTCCTCTGATCAGCATCGGATCGCGTGGGCCAACGTTCATCTTGTGCCCGATACCGACACGCCCACCTCCGAAACGGGCACCCGCCACCGGACCGCCGAGCGGGTGGCGCGCTCGATCAAGGTCCCGGTGATCTCGGTGTCGTCCTCGATGGAGGTCATCACCATCTATGTCGGCCCGGAGAAGCACACCGTTCAGCCGGTGGCGCGGATCATGGGTCGAGCCAACCAAGCCCTCCAGACCCTCGAGCGATACCAAACCCGCCTGGTGGCCGTGTCCATGGCGCTCTCCGCGCTGGAGATCCAGGACTTGGTCACCCTGCGCGATGTGGTGAGCGTGCTGCAACGGGCGGAGATGGCGCAGCGGATCGGCACTGAAATCGAGGCCTACAACATCGAGTTGGGCATCGAAGGTCGCCTACTGCGGCTCCAGCTGAAGGAGGTGCAGGGGACCACCGAACAGGAACGGCTCCTCGTCATTCGCGACTATTTGTGCGCCGATCCGTTCCGCCACCTCGATCAGGCTGTCCAGGTTCTGGAGTCGATTCACACCGACGATCTGCTCAGCTTTCGGGCGATGGCAAAGGTCCTCCAGATCGGTGACCGGACCGGTGACCTGGATCAGGCGCTGGAGCCTCGCGGGTTTCGCCTTCTGGCCCGACTGCCCATTCTTACCGGCTCGGAGCGGGAGGCGATCGTGGCAAGATATCAGTCGTTGCCGAGGATCCTGCGGGCTACTGAATCGGATCTGGCCGACCTGCTCGACCATGACCGGGGACGGGCGCAGGC
>Ga0316190_10000630_pt1 | contig 24613 bp, 22 predicted proteins | sample Eddworburrow2_MG_FD_204929 | JGI IMG/M metagenome (GOLD analysis project Ga0316190, IMG submission 204929) | Coastal sediment microbial communities from Maine, United States - Eddy worm burrow 2 | ecosystem: Environmental > Aquatic > Marine > Coastal > Sediment | place: USA: Maine | collected... | reverse complement strand
AGCACGTAGACCTCGCCGGCAAGGCCCATGTCCTCGATGGCATCGAGCAGGCGCCCGATATTCGTGTCCACTTCCGCAACGGCCCCGGCCAGTTCCGGTGAACCGCTGCCGAAATCGTGCCCCGCCGTGTCCACGTGCTCGAAATACAGCGTGATCAGCCGCGGCCGCCGTTCTCCGGGCCACGCCAGCCAGTCAATGACCTGTCCGACGCGGTCGTCGCCGGGGACCGAGGCGTCGAAGCTGCGCCAGTGGCTCGGCGACACGCCCCCGATCGGGGCCTCGGTGCCGACGAAATAGTAGGCGGCGGTCACGCGCCCGTTCTTCTCCGCGGTCACCCAGATGGGCTCACCGCCGTACCAGCGCGCGTCTTCCACGCTGCTGCGGTCATACAGGTGGTACCACTCGTTTCGCGCCTCGTCGGGAAAATGGTTGTGCACAATGCCGTGCTCGGCCGGGTAGAGCCCCGTCGCGATGGAGTAGTGATTGGGAAAGGTGAGGCTCGGGTAGACGGGCCGCATGGACTCGGCGCGAACGCCCGACCGGGCGATACGCCCCAGCGCCGGTGTCGGATAAATTGACAGGTAATCCCAGCGAAACCCATCGATTGAAATCAGTACCAGGTGCGGGCTGTCGGCCGCGCCGGGCGCGTTTCTGCCGCCGCTTCCCGGGGCCTCGCCGGCCAGCGCCTGCAACCCGAACGCGAGCATAAAAAGCGCCAAAATGGAAGTCGCAAAATCCGCGGTACCTTTTGCTGAAATGGAATGTAGTCTCATGGCGTTATATTGTAGGTGCTTTGCGAAACACGCGCTCCGCTCAGCGCTTCAATAGGGGAAATTCGTGTCATCCGACTCTACTACGGTTACAGGTCCGTCGACGCAGGAGTTTGCAGGCGACTCGCCTGCCCAGGTATCCAGGCGCCTGTTCAATGCCATGCGGCCGAAATTCTTTCCGGCCTCCGTCCTGCCCGTGCTCGCGGGTTCGGCGTGGGGCGTCATGGTGGCCGGCCAGTTCGACCTGTCCGCCTTCATCCTGGCACTGCTTGCCACCGTGTGCGTGCATGCGGGCGCCAACGTGCTGAATGACGTCGGCGACGATTCCGGCGGTACAGACCGCCGCAACGACGACCGGATTTACCCGTACACGGGCGGCTCACGATTCATCCAGGCCGGCATCATGTCCGCAAGCGGCATGGCCCGCCTCGGCGTCAGCCTGCTGGCAGTGGCCGGCATTGCCGGCCTCATCCTGCTGGTCAGCAAGGGACCAATGGTCCTGTGGTTCGGTATCGCCGGCATTTTGCTGGCCGTGCTCTATTCGCTCGGCCCCGTGCGCCTGGCGTCCATCGGCCTCGGCGAACTCTCCGTCGGCATCGCCTTCGGCGTGCTGCCGGTGACCGGCGCCGCCTGGCTGCAGAGCGGCTCCCTGGGCCTCGACGTGCTGCTGTTCTCCATCCCGGTGAGCGTATGGGTTACCGCCATACTGCTGATCAACGAAGTGCCGGATATCGCGCCGGACGGCGCTACCGGCAAACGAACGCTGCCCGTCCGTTTCGGTCTCGGCGGCACATCGGTCATGTACCTGCTGCTGCACCTGTCGGGCCTTGCCGCGCTTGTCGCACTGGCGTTGCGAGGCGGATTTCCCGTGTGGGGATTGATCGTACCTGCGCTGTTGCTGGTACTGGCCTGGCAGGCAGCTCGAGCAATCCGTACGGGTATCGCCGATCGCCCGGCCATGACGCGCGCGATCGAGATGACGCTGGGGATCCACACGATCGGAGCGATCTGGCTCACGGCCTGTGCCCTTTTTATTGGCTACTTTTCCGCGTGAGCGGCGCATAACTTAATCAGACGTCCTACAGCCACATGCGTATAAAAATCAGGAAAGGCCTGGATATCCCGATCAAGGGAGAACCCGAAAAGGCGATCAGTGACGGCGCAGAGGTCAAGACGGTTGCGGCCGTCGCAACCGACGTGTCGGGTATCCGCCCGCGAATGGCGGTACAGGAGGGCGACAAGGTCCGCCTCGGCCAGGTGCTGTACCACGATAAGCGCAACCCGGAAGTGCCGTTCACGGCGCCGGGTGCGGGCGAAGTCGTCGCGATAAACCGGGGCGCGCGACGCGCGCTGCAGTCGGTGGTCATCCGGCTCGAGGGCGACGATGCCGAGTCGTTCAAGTCCTGGCCTGCGTCCGAGCTGGGTACGCTCGATCAGCAGGAGGTGCGCGGCAACCTCATCGCGTCCGGCCTCTGGACGACGCTGCGCACACGGCCTTACAGCCGTATTCCGGCACCGGACGCCACCCCGGCCGCCCTTTTTGTGACGGCGATCGACACCAACCCGCTCGCCGTCGACCCCGCGTTTTTCATCGAAAAGGAGGCCGAAGCGTTCCAGAACGGCCTGACCGTGCTGTCGCGCATCGCGGACTGCCCGATCTACCTGTGCACGGCTCCCGATTCCGGGATCGAGTGCCCCGCTTCCGACCGGTTCCATCATGCCGAGTTCGAAGGTCCCCATCCGGCCGGGCTCGTCGGCACGCACATACATTTCCTCGAGCCGGTCAGCAAGAACAGGACCGTCTGGCACATCGGCTACCAGCACGTCAAAGCGATAGGCAAACTCTTCACCAGCGGTCGCCTGCCCACGGAACGCATGATCACGCTGTGCGGGCCGATGGCCCTGCAGCCGCGAATCCTGCGCACGCGCATCGGCGCGAGCACCGTCGACCTCCTCAAGGGCGAGACGGCCCCGGGCAACCTTCGCGTCATCAGCGGTTCGGTTCTCGGCGGGCATCGTGCCGCGGGACCGCTCGGCTATCTCAGCCGTTACCAGACCCAGCTGACGGTGCTGGAGGAAGACCGCAGCCGCGAATTCCTTGCCTGGATGCTGCCGGGAACCAACCGGTACTCGCAGACCCGGGCCTATGCAGGCAGCGTGCTGCACCGCGATAAATTCAACCTGACGACCACGCAGAACGGCAGCCCGCGGGCGATGGTGTCCACCGGGGCTTTCGAGAGCCTCATGCCGCTCGACATCCTGGCGACGCCGTTACTCAAGGCCCTGCTGGTCGAGGATACGGACCGCGCCCAGGAACTGGGCTGTCTCGAACTGGCCGAAGAGGACCTCGCACTGTGCTCGTTCGTCTGCAACGGCAAACACGACTACGGCGCCTACCTGCGCATGAACCTCAATGAAATCGAGGTGAACGGCTGATGAAACCACTGCGCAAATTCCTCGACAGCATCGAACCGCTCTTCTCGCGCGGCGGTCGCTTCGAGAAGTTCGAAGCCATGTACGAGATGGTCGATACGCTGTTCTACTCGCCGGCGGACGTCACCCGGGGTTCGCCGCACGTTCGCGACGCCATCGACCTGAAACGCGTCATGATCACGGTCGTATTCGCCGCCACACCCTGTGCGCTGATCGGCATGTGGAACGTCGGCTTCCAGGCCAACACCGCGATGGCCTCGCTCGGCATTGAGTGGGTCGAAGGCTGGCGCGGCTCCATGATGGCCCTGCTCGGCGCCGGCTACGATCCGGCCAGCGTGTACGACAACTTCATTCATGGCCTGCTGTATTTCCTGCCGATCTACATCGTGACGATGGCGGCCGGCGGGCTCTGGGAAGTGCTGTTCGCGAGCGTCCGCAACCACGAGGTCAACGAAGGCTTCTTCGTCACGTCCTTCCTGTACACACTGATACTGCCGGCGACGACGCCGCTGTGGCAGGTCGCGATCGGCATCAGCTTCGGTGTCGTCATCGGCAAGGAAGTGTTCGGCGGAACCGGCAAGAACTTCCTCAACCCGGCACTGGTCGGGCGGGCGTTCCTCTACTTCGCCTACCCCGTGCAGTTGTCGGGCGATGCGGTGTGGGTCCCGGTCGACGGCTACACGGGCGCGACAGCCCTCGCGCTCACTGCCCAGGAGGGCATGTCCGGACTGCTTGCCAGCGGCCTGACCTATTCACAGGCGTTCATCGGGCAGATGGAGGGGTCGCTGGGCGAAACCTCGCTGGCCGCCTGCCTGTTCGGGGCCGCCATGCTGATCTACTCGCGGATCGCGTCGTGGCGCATCATCATCAGCGTATTTGCCGGCATGATCATCCCGGCGCTCCTGTTCAGCGGCGGTGTCGACGCTGCGAATCCGATGGCAGAGATGCCGTGGCAATGGCACATCGCGGTGGGCGGCTTCGCCTTCGGCGCCGTGTTCATGGCGACGGACCCCGTCAGTGCACCGGATACCATGCTCGGCCACGTCATCTTCGGCCTGTTGATCGGCGCGCTGACCTGGGTTATCCGGGTCATCAACCCGGCGTTCCCGGAAGGCATCATGCTCGCGATTCTGCTCGGCAACATCTTCGCGCCGCTCATCGATTACTTCGTCATACGTGCCAACGTCAGACGCAGGGTGAAACGCAATGCCTGACGACAAGAAACCCGGATTTTCAAGGGACAGCATCAGTAATACGCTGTTGGTCGCCATCGGCGTGAGCCTGCTGTGCTCGGTGCTCGTCTCGGCGGCCGCCATCGTGCTGCGCCCGCTGCAGGAAGCGAACCAGAACGAATTCCGGCAGCGCATCGTCCTCGAAGTGGCCGGGCTTTACGAACCCGGCGTCCCGGTCGAACAGCAATTCGGCAATATCGAGACGCGCCTCATCGATCTCGAGACCGGGGAATACGTCGACGACATGGACCCGCAGAGCTTCGATGCCGAAGCCTCGGCCAACGATCCGAAGCTGGGCGTGAAGATACCGAAAGACAAGGATATCGCCAGCCTCGGCCGCCGCGCCGTTTACGCGCCGGTCTATATCGTCATGGACGGCGGCGAACCGCAGCAGTACATCCTGCCGGTCCGCGGCAAGGGGCTCTGGTCCACGCTCTACGGCTACCTGTCGGTCGAGTCGGACGGCAACACCGTCCGCGGCCTGCGCTTCTACGAACACGCCGAAACGCCGGGGCTCGGCGACCAGATCGAAAGGGAAGCCTGGCTGGCGCAGTGGCCGGGACAGCAACTGTTCGACGAACAGGGCGACCCGCAGATCGAGGTCGTGCGCGGCACCGTGCAGCCCGGGCCCGACGCGATACACCAGGTGGACGGCCTGTCGGGAGCGACACTCACCGCCAACGGCGTCACCAACCTGATCCGCTACTGGACCGGTTCTCATGGATTCGGTCCGTATCTCGCCAATGTTGCCAGCGAGGCGAATGATAATGGCTGAAACGCGCAAAATTCTTATCGAACCGGTCGTCGACAACAACCCGATCATGCTGCAGGTGCTCGGGATCTGCTCCGCGCTCGCGGTAACGACGTCGATGCTGCCGGCGCTCCTGATGTGCATCGCGATGACCAGTGTGGCTGCCCTGTCCGGCGCGGCAATCAGCAGCATTCGCAAACGTATACCCAACAACATTCGCATCATCGTGCAGATCACGATCATCGCCTCGTTCGTGATCGTCGTTGACCAGCTGCTGAAAGCCTACGCGTTCGAGACCTCGAAACAGCTTTCGGTCTTCGTCGGCCTGATCATTACCAACTGCATCATCCTCGGCCGTGCCGAGGCCTTCGCGATGAGTAACGGTCCGGCACTGAGCTTCCTCGACGGTATCGGCAACGGCCTGGGTTACAGCGCAGTGCTGCTCGTAGTTGCCTTCCTGCGCGAGCTCTTCGGCGCCGGCAGCCTGTTCGGCACCCAGATCCTGCCGTTGACGTCCGGCGGCGGCTGGTACGAGGCCAACGGCATGATGCTGCTGCCGCCGAGCGCGTTCTTCATCATCGGGCTGCTGATCTGGGCAGTGCGCACCATGCGGCCCAAGCAGGTCGAGAAACCCGAATACCAGATCCACGAAGTACACCGCACCGAGGTGCTCTGATGGAGCAATATTTCAACCTGTTTATCCGCGCGGCATTCGTCGAGAACCTCGCGCTGACGTTCTTCCTCGGAATGTGCACGTTCCTCGCGATCTCGAAACGCGTCGATACCGCGCTCGGGCTCGGCCTGGCCGTGATGGTGATCCAGACGATCACGGTGCCGGTCAACTACCTGATCTATACCTATTTGCTGCAGGAAGGCGCACTTGCCTGGGCGGGGCTGCCCGACGTCGACCTGAGCTTCCTGGGGCTAGTGTCTTACATCGGCGTCATCGCCGCCCTGGTGCAGATCCTGGAGATGCTGCTCGACCGCTTCGTGCCGGCCCTCTATAACGCGCTCGGCATCTTCCTGCCGCTCATTACGGTGAACTGCGCGATTCTCGGCGGCACGCTGTTCATGGTCGAGCGGCAGTACAACTTCGGCGAGAGCCTGACGTTTGGCATCGGCAGCGGTTTCGGCTGGGCGATGGCGCTGATCGCACTCTCCGGCATTCGCGAAAAACTCCGCTACAGTGACGTGCCGGACGGTCTGCAGGGCCTCGGCATAACCTTCATCATCGCCGGCCTGATGTCACTCGGCTTCATGGGCCTCTCGGGGATTCAGCTTTGAACGGGAGCATCGCAACCCAGGTCGTCCTTGGCATGGCGCTGTTTACAGCGATCATCCTTGTGCTCGTATTCATCATTCTCGCCGCGCGCTCGCGGCTGGTTGCCAGCGGCAACGTCAAGGTTATCGTCAACGACGAGCGCGAATTGGCCATCCCCGTCGGCGGCAAGCTGATGCAGGCGCTCGCCGAGGAAGGCATTCTTATCGCGTCCGCGTGCGGCGGCGGCGGTACCTGCGGTCAGTGCAAGGTCCAGGTGTTGTCGGGCGGCGGCGCGATCCTGCCGACCGAGACATCGATGATCAACAAGCGAGAAGCCGCCGAGCACTGCCGCCTCTCCTGCCAGGTCGCCGTCAAGCAGGACATGAATATCCGGGTACCCGACGAGGTCTTCGGCGTCGAGAAATACGAGTGCGAAGTGGTCTCGAACAGCAACGTCGCAAGCTTCATCAAGGAATTCGTGGTTCGGCTGCCGGAAGGCGAGGAGATGGATTTCCGAGCGGGCGGCTACATCCAGATCGAGTGTCCGCCGCACGACATCAAGTACAAGGATTTCGACATCGACGAAGAGTTCCGCAGCGAGTGGGACCATTACAATCTCTGGCGCTACGAATCCCACGTCAAGGAATCAACGCAGCGCGCTTATTCCATGGCCAACTTCCCGCTGGAGAAGGGCCTCATCAAACTCAATATTCGCATCGCCACGCCGCCTCCTGGCGACGACAAGATTCCGCCCGGCATCATGTCTTCCTACATTTTCAGCCTCAAGCCGGGCGACAAGGTGACCATCTCCGGGCCCTACGGCGAGTTCTTTGCCAGGGACACCAACAACGAAATGGTATTCATTGGCGGCGGTGCCGGCATGGCGCCGATGCGTTCGCACATTTTCGACCAGCTCAAGCGTATCCACACGAACCGCAAGATGAGCTTCTGGTACGGTGCACGCAGTTTCAGGGAAGCCTTCTACGTCGAGGAATTCGACGAGCTGGCGGAGAAGAACGACAACTTCGAATGGCACCTGGCCCTGTCGGAGCCGCTCCCCGAAGACAATTGGGATGGCTACGTCGGCTTCATCCACAAGGTGTTGCTCGACGAATACCTCGCAGAACACCCGGCGCCGGAAGACTGCGAATACTACATTTGCGGTCCGCCCATGATGAACTCGGCCGTTATCGGCATGCTCGAAGACCTCGGAGTCACCCGCGACCACATCTTGCTGGATGATTTCGGCGGGTAACCCCCAATGAGGCCCCTGATCCGCTGGTTCGTCCTTCCCGCGTTGCTTGCTGCGCTCGGCGCCTGTGGCGACTCGGCACGAGAGCGGCCCGTGCAGGAGCTCGTGGGCTCGACGATGGGCACGACGTTCAGCGTCAAGGTCGTCGCGCCGTCCGAAAGCCTCGACCTGCCCTCGCTGCAACGGGATATCGAGGAAGTTCTCGACGGCATCAACGGCATGATGTCCACGTACCTCAGCGATTCGGAGCTGTCCCGCTTCAACGCCAGCGAGAGCGTCGACTGGGTCGAGGTCTCACCGGAACTGTGCCACACGATCGAAGCCTCGCTGGTCGTCAGCGAATTCACGGGCGGCGCCTTCGACGTCACCGTGGGGCCCCTGGTCAACCTGTGGGGCTTCGGGCCCGGAGACTCCGCCTACGAGCCACCCGGGAACGACACGCTGACCGCGGCAATGCAGGATATCGGCTACATGAAGTTGCACGTGGACTGCACGGTGCCGGCTCTGCGCAAGGAATCACCGGGGGTTTACGTGGACCTGTCGGCCTTCGCGAAAGGGTATGCCGTGGACGAGGTTGCGGAGCTGCTCGACGCACGGGCGCTGCCGGATTACCTCGTCGAGATCGGGGGCGAGATGCGCATGCGCGGCACAAATGCCAGCAGCGAACCCTGGGCAATCGCCATAGAAACGCCGGACCGCAACGCTCGCTCCGTGCAGACGGTGGTACACCTTTCGGATGCGGCGATGGCGACCTCCGGCGACTACCGCAATTTTTTCGAGCATGAAGGCCGTTTTTATTCTCACACGATCGATCCCCGCACGGGCTACCCGGTCACTCACAATGGAGCGTCCGTCACCGTTGTTGCCGACACCGCGGCTTTCGCGGATGCGGCAGCTACCGCACTGCTCGTACTCGGCCCGGATGCGGGTATGAAACTGGCGGAACGAGAGAGCATTGCAGCATACTTCCTGCTACGGTTAGGGAACGAATTCGAGGAACGAATGTCCCCCTTGTTCTCAACGAAGGTTTTGAAGGAATGAGTGTACTCACAACCCTGTTTCTGAGCTTTGTCGTCGTCGCGCTGGCCGTGACGGCGATGGCCGTCGGCGTGATGGCCGGAAGAGCCCCTATCAAGGGCAGCTGTGGCGGTCTCAACGGAGGCGCCTGCGAACTGTGTAGCGGCACGGGTAAATGCCGCAGAAAAGCCAAGAACCAGAGGTAACGATCATGCCGGTCAAGTCGATCAAGGTTAAAGATTACATGTCGGGGAAGCTCGTCACCTTCAAGCCCGATACCGACGTCCTCGACGCAATTCACGTCCTTGTGAATCGCCAGATTGCCGGGGCGCCGGTCGTGGACGACCACGGCACCCTGGTCGGCATGCTGTCGGAATTCGACTGTCTCGACGTCGTGCTTGCTGCCGCCTACCACGGCCACCCCGGCGGACCCGTGTCGCAGCTGATGACGGCCGACGTGGAAACTGTCGACGCCGACATGAGCATCATCGACCTGGCGGAGCTGTTCAAGGCGTCCGGGTTCCGGCGTTACCCGGTATTGAAGGACAACCGGCTGGTCGGCCAGATCAGCCGCAAGGACGTCCTCAGGGCGCTCGGGAAGCTCTCCGTCGCTTCTTAAGGAGCAGCGCCTTCCGCCGCCGGCTCGGCGCGTTTGATCACCCTGGCGACGAGCAACAACGCACTGCCAACGAACGCGAGCGACACGAACAGCGTCGCAGGCTGGCCGTGCGGAAAGTCCTCGGCAAACAGCTTGATGGCCACGAGGATTAGCAATGGATAGGCGAGCCAGCGCGCCTCCGGCCAGCGCCAGTGCCGGCTCGATATCGCCAGCGTAACAGCCGCCACCGACAGCACCGCGGTGCGGACGGAGGCCAGCACGGACAGGTTCGGCTCCTCGCTTGCCGCGCCTGCCAGCAGCGGCGCCAGGAAAACGACCATCAATCCCCCGACCTCCCAGACCGACAGCGCCAGGACGATGAGCTGCGGCAGGCCCGCCAGCTTCCCCCAGCGCTCGGAGTGCTGTGCAACCGGGATGAACAGGCAGACCACTGTCGCGATCGCGACGACGGCATGGGTACCGAGCAGGCCCGGCCAGCCGGGCCCTGCATCGCCCGCCAGCGCCTCCAGGCCGGTGGACAGTATCCCGGAATAGACGGCCGCAGCGAACAACAGCAGCGTGCACTGCAGGCTCAGGGCGACCCGTCCGGTACGACCACTGACCACTGCCATCGTAATCGCCAGCAATGACCAGAGGATAGCTGCGGCATTGTTTGGCAGCATCAGGCCGCTGCCCGCCAGCACGAACACCAGGCCGAGCGTCGAATAGTAGAAAAAGTTGCGGCCGCGGAGTCGGCGCGTTTCCGGCGAGAATGCGAGTGCGTAGGCACTGCCGCCAACCACGATGCTCAGGATGCCCATCAGCCCGAGCCCGAACTGGCCGGTCTGTGCCGCGACGATGGCAGCAGTAAAAGCGATGGCTGATGCAGCTAGCGCCTGCAGCGGTTCGAACATTGCGACGCTGTGGCCCCTGACATGCGTGCGATAAACGAAGCTAACCAGGTACGTCAGCAGAAGAAACGTCGCAAATACCGCTGCGCCCACCGGTTCGATCGGCCACTGGTCCGTCGTGCTCAGACCCACGAGTCCCAGCACGACGCCATTGGCGCCCGCCGCACCCAGCCATTGCAGGCCCAGCCAGTCCTTCGCGCTGGTAATCCACAAGGTTGCCAGGCCGAGCAGAATCAGCAAGGTGGCAACGATATACGCGCTGTGCGACACGATCATCACCGCGAGCGCCGTCACGATACCGCCGGCCGTCGTGAGCCAGGCCAGCGTGCGGAGATTGCGCTGCAACGCGACGCCGAGCGCGATCGTGCAGTAAATCGCCAGGGCTATGGCACTCTGCTGCCCCGTCAACAGCTTGAAATGCTGCGTTGCCTCGACGAGCAGCGGCATGATCAGCACGATGGACAATGCGCCCAGGATCGCGGCCGTGATGCGCTGCGACTCGACGGCGCTCTTGCGCCAGGCCATATACAGCCAGAACACCGCATACGCCGCACCCATGGACAAGCCGATGGCCGTGGGAACAAACTGGAAATCGGTAATGGCGCGCAGCAGGTACGCGCCCCCGAAAATCAGCAGCGTGTGGCCGATATGCGTCGGAGCGCTTGCCACTACGCGGTCGGCGACGGTCGCTTCGGCCAGCCGCTTGTTGTCCTCAACTGCGGCCTTAGGCGGTGCCTCGCCCTCCAGCTTGCTCAATCGTCCCTCGACTCTGGCGAGCCGGGCTTCGATTGCAGCAAACCGGTCTTTCATGACGATGTCCTCAGCACATGGTCATCGCACGTCCGGAGGGTCGTCAGTACCCGGCTTCCTCGCCCCTCTCCAGTGACGGCACGAACTTGTTGATGATCCAGAACAGCACGAACGGCGTGGCCGCCACGCTCAGCGCGCCGAACAGCCCTTCCTTGAAGGTCTCGAGGCTGTGCGGAATGATCGGGATGTGATAGTGCATGTAGCCCGAGAACGACAGCGAGAACGCCTGCCCGCCAATCACGACGTTCCAGCGCATCATGAATACACCGAACAGGACGAGAATCAGTGCCAGGACAATCCGCTTCATCGATCGCCCCGGCAACAGCAGCAGCACGAAGGGAACGAGGTTGCCCAGCGTGTACTGCAGCACGAAGATGTTGACGAAATCCTTGCCGTACATGACCGAGCGCAGGATGTCCCACGACTTCATCGCCGTGTATCCGCGGAAGATGAGGTCGAGAATCTCGAGGCTGATGGCTGCAATAAGAAAACCCAGCAGGTACTTAGTGGCCGACGTAATGATGTCGGTCTCGGCGCCCCTGATCTCCGTGGCCGCCGTCACGCCTACCGTGCGCCGCAACCTGAACGCCTTCCACTCCATGATGATGATGTAGGTCAGCATACAGAGCGCGATACCGGAGACGACGGCGGACATGATGAAAATGACGGGCATCAAGGGCGACATCCACAACGCATTGGCCTTGACCGAGCCGAAAATGAAGCCCGCATAGCCATGCAGGAAACAGGCGACCGGGATACCGACGCCGGCCAGTATCTTCGCGGCCTTGTGGTCGACTTTCTGAGCCTCTTCGCTGATGTCGAAGGCGCCCATCGTCAGCGCGCGGTAGACATTGAGCCGCAGCATGTTGCCGAAGCCTTCCTTGCCCTTTAGCGCGTGAACCTGCTCAACGAAGAACTTGCGATAGACGAACCAGATTTCGCTAACGACAATGAGACCGTAGGTCGTGAAGACGATGCCGAATGCGGAAATCGCCGACGTGAAGTGCGGCGTCAGCAACGGTTCCATCGCGCGCGTCGGTTGCTGCAGATGCAGCAGCAACGGCAGACCAGCGGCCGGCAGCAGGGCCAGCGAAAATACCAGCGAGAACTGTGCAATCTCCTTGAGGTCTTTCTGGCCGAATACGTGATACAGGGACGACAGCACGAAGGCGCCTGCGACCAGGCCGGTCATGTAGGGATACATGACGATCTGGATGCTCCAGTAGATAAACTCGTTCGGATAGACGAACAGTTCTTTTACGGTCCATTCGGCTCCGTGAACGACAGCTGCGCTCGTCATGAACATGACATCACCTCACATTCTCATCGAGACCGATGTAGAAGACGTGCGGCTTGGTGCCGTACTCGTCCTTGAGTACCGCCACGCGCTCGGTCGTGATGATCTTGGTCACGGGATCGTCGGGATCCCTCAGGTTGGCAATAAGCCGGGCATCGAATGCGCAGGAATCGACACAGGCCGGATTCATGCCTTTCGTGATCCGGTGGTAGCAGAAGTTGCACTTGTCTGCGACCTTGTGCACCGGGTGGAAGAAGCGCACGCCGTACGGGCAGGCCATGATGCAGTAGCCGCAGCCGATGCACCAGCTGCGGTCGACGAGCACGACGCCGTCGTCCGTCTGGTAGGTCGCTCCGACCGGGCACACCTGCACGCAGGGCGGATTGTCGCACTGGTTGCAGAGCTTCGGCACGAAGAACGCTTTGTCGATGTTCTCCGGATCGATCTCTTCGCCGTTGATAACGTTTTCGATGAAACCGTCGCGGCCGCCCATGGGCGAATCGATGTGCGCCTGGCCGTCCTTCGTTATTACGTAGCGTTCGACCCAGGTGCGCGTGACGGGGGCATCATACGGTATTTCGTTCTCGGTCTTGCACGCCTTCACGCACAAACCGCAACCCACGCATTTGCGGGTGTCCACGAGGAATGCCCAGCGGACGTTCGCGTTGTCGACCGCCGCCCTGGCCTCCTCGGTACTGAGGAAGGTGAATGCACTGACCGGCAAAACGCTCGCCAGCGTCCCGCCGCCGGCCTGCTTCAGGAAGTCTCGTCGTGAACAGCTCATTATGGCTTCTCCCTGGGGTCGTGCGGTACGTGGCATTTCACGCATTCCCGGCGCCGCTTATGGGTACTGTTTCTGATGTTCGGCAACTCGGAACGGGCGTTATTGGGGTATTCGAGTGATTGGTGGCACCGCAGGCAATGTTCCCGTGACCGCTCGATCGGCAGTAACTCGATGTCGTCAGGATGGCCGACTGCCGGCCCATGGCAGTTTTCACACTCGATCGCCGCGTGCGGCGATGCACTGAGCATGGTGACTTTTTCCTCGTGGCACTCGGCGCAGCTCTCGTGCCCCAGGTGCTTGACGGGAAACTCCTTCCACTCCTGGACGTTGCTCAGCCGGTGGAAGTTGTAGGTGAAGCTGTCGCCGTGAACCCCGAAATCATCTGGAACCATGAATTGCCGGGCTATGAGAATCACCACCACCAATCCGATGGCCAGCCACAGCGGGCGTAGGACGTGCCATTTCATCTTCGCTTCTCCCCCCCGAAAAGACAGGGCTGCGAAAAAATAATTTTGCTACTTGTTGTTATTCCCCTTGTCTATGGATACGTACCTGCAAACGGCTCGACAATACGTACAATCCGTAGCAAGTCCCGTGCATGGCGTTGCAGCAAAGCGCAACTGCCCGTCATCGTCCGGGGCAAACCGAACGATGGGGACTGCGGGAGACCGCAGGATGAATCAGTCGCGTTTGGAGAGCGCCGAGGACAATGCCTTGCGGCGCAGGTAGCCGTAGACCTCGAGAAGTGGCAGTTCCTTCGGGCAGATATCGTGGCAGGCCATCAGGCCGATGCAGCCGAATACGCCGTCCTGGTTCGAGACGACCTCGAACCAGTCCGTATCCGTCCGTTCGTCGCGGGGATCCATCGCGAAGCGTGCGACACGATTCAGGCCGGCCGGGCCGAGAAAGTCCTCGTTGACGTTCGCGGCACCGCAGGAGGCGACACAACAACCGCACTCGATGCAGCGGTCGTGTTCGTAAATCGTTTCAGCGGTGTCGTCGTCCATGCGCGCTTCCTGGGCGTTTTCGTCGAACGCCTCCTGCGCGTGGATCCAGCCCTCGGTCTTTTCGACCATCTCCCGGAACCAGGTGCCGGTGTCGACGGACAGGTCGCCGACGAGCTTGAAGACCGGCAGCGGATGCAGCTTGATGACGGGCGGAAGATCCGACGTCAGCGTGCGGCATCCCAGCGCCGGGCGGCCGTTCACCATCATGCCGCAGGAACCGCAGATCGCCGAGCGGCAGGCAAAGTCGAACTGCAGGCTCGGATCCTGCTTTTCGCGGATCTCGTTCAGCGCGATGAAGATCGACATGTACGGCGTCTCGTCGAGCTCGAAGGTCTGCATGTGCGGCGGGCCTTCCGGATCCTGAGGGTTGTAGCGAAAGATCTCGAAACGAAGCCGGCGGCCCGCGTGGGTGGTCTTGTCAGTCATACCGCCTGCTCCCAGGCTCCCCACTGAATTCGGGTGCCGATAGGCTCAATCGTGTCGAGCTTGCCGTGCTCACGCTGTTGTTCGTCGACATCGGCGTTGTATTCGTCGACGGAAACGGTCAGCTCGATACGCTCGTCGCTGCCGTAACCGCGATGCCCCGGCGGAAGATCGATGAGACCGACGGGCTCGTAGCTGTAACTCGGTTCCGACGCATCGACCGGCCACCGGACCAGCGTCCTGCTCAGCCATTCGGCGTCATTGCGCAGCGGATAGTCCGTCCGGTAATGCGCGCCGCGGCTTTCGGTCCTGGCCAGCGCGCCTTCGGCCGTGACGAGGGCCAGCCGCAGCATGTTCTTGAGCCGTAGCGCGAATGTCAGTTCCGGGTTCATGCCCGGCGCCTTGGACCGCAATACGGCACCGTCGCAGTCCTCGATCAGCGTGCGCAATGTGTCGACACCTTCCTGGAGCTCGTCACCGGTCCTGAATATGCCGACGTTGTCCATCATCGTCGCCGCCATGGCGTCGCGCAGCTCGTAAACGCTCGGTCCTTCTCCGCTGCGGTCGAGCCATGACTGCGCCTCTGCTTCCGCGTGGCGCGTGGCGTCGAATGCCAGGCCCGTCTTCGCGTCGAGCGACGAACCTTCCGCGTGCGCCGCCACGTTGCGGCCCACGATGCGCCCGGCCACGATGGTTTCGGCGAGGCTGTTGCCGCCCAGGCGATTGAAACCGTGCATGTCCCAGCACGCCGCTTCGCCGGCTGCAAACAGGCCCGCAAGGTTGTAGGCCTGGCCGTCCTTGTTCACACGCACGCCGCCCATCGAATAGTGCTGCGTCGGCCGTACGGGGATGAGATCGTGTGCCGGATGCAGACCGACGAAATCGCGCGTGATGTCGAAGACCTCGCGCAGCTTGGTCGTCACGTGCTCTTCGCCCAGGTGCCGGATGTCGAGCCAGAGATGCGGCCCGTAGGGCGTCTCCACGCCCTTGCCGTCGCGCATCTGCTGCGCCATGTGCCGCGAGACGACGTCGCGGCTGGCAAGCTCCTGCTTGGCCGGCTCGAGCTCGACCATGAACCGTTCGAGGTCCCTGTTGAGCAGGTAGCCGCCATCGCCACGGCAACCCTCGGTCAGGAGAATACCGCTCGGAATCAGCCCTGTCGGGTGGAACTGCACGGCCTCCATGTTGCCGAGCGGCACGACGCCGGTATTGAGCGCGATGGCCGCGCCCATGCCCTCGTTGATCGTCGCATTCGTCGTGAACTGGCCGTATATCCGGCCATAACCGCCCGTCGCGATGACCGTCGCTTTCGCGAGGATCGGGTAGTGCTCGCCGGTGCGGAGGCACCGCGCTACGACGCCCCAGCAACGTGAACCGTCATGAATGAGTTCAACGGCTTCCGTGCGGTCGCGAACCGTGACGCCGAGGCGCACCACTTCGCTGTCCACGGCATAAAGCACGGCATGGCCGGTGCCGGCCGCCGCGTAGCAGGCGCGCCACTTGGCCGTGCCGCCGAAGTCGCGGTGCATGATGAGGCCGTCGTTCTCCATGGCCTCTTCGATCTCGACCCGCTCACCCTTGATGAAGTAGCTGTTCTTGCCGCCGCGCACGCGCGTCCAGGGGACACCGAAGTGCGCTAGCTCGCGCACGGCAATGCGCGCTTCCTCGGCGAAGATGCGCGCCACTTCCTGGTCGGCGCCCCAGTCGGAGCCGCGAACCGTGTCGAGAAAATGCATTGTGGGGTTGTCGCCTTCGGCCTTGACGCAGTTACCTAGCGAGGCCTGCATGCCGCCCTGGGCCGCGCAGCTGTGGCTGCGCCGGGGCGGCACGAGCGAGAGAATCAGGACATCGTGCCCGGCCGCGGCAGCCTCGATGGCGGCGCGTTCGCCGGCAAGTCCGCCGCCGATGACGAGTACGTCGGTACTGACGAGTGAACCGCTCATGAGCCTGCACCCCCAAGGAGAAACGCGAGTGGCGGCGGCAATACACCGGCCAGCACCAGCAGCACGACGACGCCGAGACCCAGGAAGAACCACAGCAACACACGCTCGATGGCGTGTATTGCCGAACGCGAGAGCATTGCGCCGGCTCCCCACTTGGTTGCGAGCCGGTAAAGCCCGATGCTGGCATGGAACTCGACGCAAACGAGCAGGATCGCGTACGGCAGCCACAGGCCCGCCTGGACACGCTCCATCGTCGTTACTGCCTCGATCCCGACTCTCACCCCGTAGAGTTCCGTCAGTACGTCCAGACCCAGCAGGATGATGTGGAAGCTGCCGAGCACGAGGATGATCATCCCCGTACGCACCTGCCATATCCAGAGAACGGACTCGGTGTGCGGATGGAACGGCGAGAACGGGCTCGCCGTAGGGACCTTTTCCCGGCCCGACCGGCTCAATCCCTTGCCAAGCTCGAGCATTTTCTTTCGCTCCCGCAACTGCGCGGGAATCTTGCGGCTTGCCAGCACGGCGTGTGCGCAGAACAGCACGAGAATTACCACGACGGTCGGCTGCGCGATGTAGTAGTCCTCGAGCATCGTCGCCAGCCAGTTGAAGCCGCGTGCGCCAGTGAGTATCGACCCGACAAGGACCATGTGGCCCCACATGAAAAGCGCCAGCAAAAGTCCGCTGCCACCACTGATAACTTCGTAAGTCAGCTGGCGCCTTGCAGTGGTTGTCGGGTTGATTGTGTTCATTCGTTTTGCAACATGGTTACCAGGTCAGGGGACTCTTCTTCTTCGGCAAGAACGAGGTGACACAGATCGCAGTCATTGCGGATATTTTCGCGGTCCGCGGTTCTCATTTTACGACTGTGGCACCGGGTGCAGCCGTCCGATTGCTCGTGGCCGATGTGATTCGGGTACGTATCCCACCAGACTTCCATTTGCGGGAATACGTTGACGGCATAGGCGCCGGCCAGCGCCTCGCCGGCAGCGAGAATGGCGCCGGCCTTTTCGTCGGCGACGTCCGGATAATTCTCGGCATAGTAGGCCTGCAGCTGCTCGATAATGCCCTCGCGCGCCGCTTCGTGGGACGGGAACTGCTGATCGATGATACGCACTCCCTCACGCTTCACGTACGGCAGTGAGCGGTCCACGAGACCCTCGTTGATGACGCGGTCCACTTCTACGTGCGCCGACCTGTAGATGTGGCTGGGCCGGTTGTGGCAATCCACGCAGTCCATGGTGCGCCACATGCCCTCTTCCTCCGGCGCCTTGCGGTCCGCATAGTTCACGACGGTACCGTCTGCCTTCGTCATCTCGACCTCGTAGATCTCCTCGCGCGATTCGTCGGAGCGATAACGTATCGAGACCTCCGGGTCGACGTGCCAGTGGATGCCAGTGCCGCCCGTGCCTTCGACGCCGCCGACACGCATGACGAGCGCCGTCGTCAGTTCGGTGTTGGCCTCGTCTTCCTTGTAGTGCTTGATGACCCGGAGCTTGTCGCCGATGTGCTTGGTCGGCCAGTGACATTGCTCGCAGGTGTCGCGCGCCGGGCGCAATTCGTGCAGCGGTGTCGGAATCGGGGTCGGATACAGGTCGAATGCAACCGCCACCAGCTGCCACGCGCCGTCGAGCTTGGACTTCACGAACCAGTCGGCGCCGGGACCGATGTGGCACTCGGCGCAGGCGACCCGGGAATGCGGCGACCGCTGATGGGCCGTGTGCTCCGGTTCCATGACCGTGTGGCAGGCCAGTCCGCAGAACTCGATACTCTCCATGTGGTGCACGCCCTTGAAGGTCGCGCTTGCGAGAATGACGATATTGAGCATCGTCGCGCCGAGAAAGACCAGCGCCCAGCGTTGCGTTGCCGGCTTGTTGAGATCGAAAACCGGCATCGCCTCCATCGCCTTGTCGCCATGCAGCCGGCGGAGCTTGCGACGGTACAACAGCGCACCAATCGGGATCAGCAGCAGGCCGAGGACGAAGAACATCGGCAGGATCAGGTAGGTCAGGATGCCGATGTACGGACCGCCTTCGAACCCGAACTGCTCCATCGCGAAGAGGCATGCCATGAGTACCAGGCTCGCCACGGCAAGCGCCGTGCCGAGGAGGCTGGTCACGTTATGGGTGATGGAAGCAATAAAGTCTTTGAACATGGCAATCCTCGAGTGCGTCGTTGGCCGGCGATATATCGTGAGCTGATCAGTGGCTGAGCAGAGCCCAGATTATACCGATTGCGAGTGCGATTCCGATGGTAAGGAAGATCGTGCCCCAAATATAGGCAGTCAGGCTCTCCGCCTGGGTCGGCGGATCGACGAGATGGTCCTCCAGCTCATTGTTATCGACCAAACGCTGGTACTCGAGCGGTCGTTCGGCTTTGAAGCGGTGTAGTGGCATCTTGCCCGTGAATACGACCAGATCCATCGGGAAGCTCTCCGGACGCAGATGCGTGTGGAAGAAATGGAAGATGAAAATGAAGCCGGTCGCCAGCAACGCTTCGTCACTGTGTATGACGTGTGCCGCATTCAGCGTCCATCCTGGCAGGAACTTCGTGAAAAACAGCGGGAACCACAGCATCAGGCCGGACAGGCCGATGATCATGACACCCCAGAAAACCGCCAGGTAATCGAACTTCTCCCAGTAGGTCCAGCGGTCGCCGCCGGGGCGCTTGCCAAGATACAGGAAGTAGCGGATGTTGCCCATGAAGTCACGGACGTCCTGCGCCTGCGGCGTCATGGAGTTCGGGCCCCAGAACAGGCCGCGCTCTCTCTTGACGGCCCAGCGGATAAAGATATTGCCCACGTGGAACGCCATGTAGCCGAAGGTGCCGATCGCTGCAAGGCGATGGATGACGCGCGCGAAGTCGATACCGCCGAGCATGCCAATCAGGGTCTGCGCCCACGGCATGTAGTGGAACTTGAGCGGCAGCCCGGTCAGGGCCAGCAACAGGAACGTCGTGATGATGACGATGTGCATGCTGATGTTCATCGCATTGAAGCGCTTGATGTACGGGCCGTGCTTGTCGCGTTCTTCCTTGAACTCGCCGCGCACCAGCGCAACCATGGAGCGCTGCAGCCACAGCAGGTCGTGGACGCCAAAGAACGCGAAGACGCCGATCAGCAGGCCGGTCATGAAGAACCAGACCACGTACACGGCGAAATCGTCCTCGGGATCCGTCGGATCATTGTGCGGATTGAAGCTGGCGACAGCCGCCGTTACGCCCTCGTGGCACTGGGCACAGGTTGCGACCACATTATCGGCATGCACGCTGGATTTCGGGTCGTCGGCCGGCAGGTTCGCATGCGATGTATGGCAGTCGGAACAGGTGGCAGCGATCGCGAGGCCCAGGTGGCTCGACTGTCCGTGGAATGTAGCCCGGAACGTGGTGAGGTACTCGCTGTGGCAGTTGCCACAGGTGTCCGCTGACCGGAGCCGGGCTTCGGCCGTGATCGGGTCGATGATTTTGTGGCTCGAATGGCAATCGGTGCACACCGGCACGTCGTCTCTGCCTTCCGCCCAGCCGATGCCGTGCGCACTCTCGACCTGCCAGCTGTCAAGCAACATTCCGTGGCAGGTGCCGCACATCTCCGGCGCGTTCTCGTGAGACGTCGGTGCACTGCTGTCGTCCACTGCCAGGATCTTGTGGCTGCCGTGGCAACTGGCACAGCTCGGCGCGGCGTCGAGGCCGGACCGCAACAGGCCCCTGCCGTGGACGCTCGCCAGGTAACCTTCAACGAGCTCGGGAGGATCGTTGTGGCAAGCGCCGCACTGGTCGATCTGGTTGACGGCGGATACCCTGCAATTGGCCTCTTCGACCTTGCGAATCTCGTGGGGATTGCCGTGGCAGTCGAGGCAGGCGGCCTTGCCGCCATGAATACTGCGGCCAATCGTTCTCACCGTACGGCTGTGGCAGTTGCCGCAGCTGTCTTCATCCGTCAGCGGCTCCACTTCCCGCCGGTGACGCATGTCCGTGATATTGGTATGGCAGTCGCCGCAGGCGACGTCGGGATGCGCCGTCGAGGTGTATTCGACATCGTCGTGACACTCGAGGCAGTCGAGGTCCTGGGCGTAGGTAAAAGCAGCAAAAAGCAGAAGTCCGAAACCGAGGAGCGGCTTCGCGCGGGAGATTCCGGCCGCGGCCATATTCATTGTCGTGCACTCTCTGTGAGAGGATTCAGGCCCTTAAGTACTATCCGGTACCCCAAGATGCTATTGCGGTTTCCCGAAGTACGGCTTTCGCATTGAATCAATCAGCCGCCCGGCCGGCCAGGGCGGCGTGTTCATCGGCGATGTGATGCCGCATCTGGTCGCGCAGGTCGCTGACGCCCGCAAAGAACTCACGCATCATCAGCACCCAGAGATAGTAGCCGCGCTCTGTGAGGCGAAGCGTGGCGCCGTCGGAGCGAATCGCCCCGATCGCTTTCAGCGCCATGAACTCGGGCCGCAGCCGCTTTTCGAATTCGCCACCAAATCGCTCGCGGGCAGCGTCGAGATCGAGCGAACCCGAGAAAAGGCGCATCAGCAGGTAGTAGCGCATGCGGTCCCGCTCGCTCAATTCCCGGCGCAGCGTCAGGCCGGGCTTGCCGGACGCCACCAGCCTGGCGTAATGATTGAGTGAAAACGTGCTCGCATAAAGGCTGCCCTGCAGGTAGCTGAAGGCGCCGCTGCCGAGCCCGACGTATTCGTCGTGATCCACGATGTATTCGTCGACGAGGCCTGGCTTGCGCGAGAAACACCACGCGGAATCCCGCCGGTAACCCGCCTCCGACATGCGCGCGACGATGCGCGCGTAGAAGCGCCGCTCGCGGGAGTAGTCGACGCGCCCCATGTCCTTGAGCATGGCGCGCCGTGTGCTCGCCGCGGTCATGAGCGGGTACCAGGAGACCTGGTCGGCCTCGATGTCCGAGATGAGCATGTCGAGATCCCGGTCCAGCGATGCTTCGGTCTGGTGCGGGAAATTGAAGATCATGTCGACGTTGAGCGTATCGAAGCTTCCGCGCTGCTTTTTCAGGCGGGCGGCGATTTCCGCGCCGCTGCCGTAGGGTTCGAGGCGCTGCATTTCGGCCAGCAGGGCGTCGTCGAAACTCTGCACGCCGACCGATACCCGGTTGACGCCCGCATCGCGCAGCCGCCGGATGCCGTCTTTCTCGAGATCGTCCGGGTTCGTCTCCACCGATACCGCCCGCACCGGGTGCAGCTCACGCAGCATGTCGAGGGTCTGCGCCAGTTCGTCCGGCATGACGGTCGGCGTGCCGCCGCCCACGTACAGCTCGTCGAACACGTACCCGGCCTCGCTGACGAAACGGATCTCCCGGCGCAGCGAGTCGAAATACGGCTCGGCGCGCTCGCGCCTGAACCGCACCCGGTGAAACGAACAGAAGGGACACAGGACCCTGCAGTACGGAATGTGCAGGTAAAGCAGGTAGCGCTGCCGCGGATCGGGCGGCGGCAGGGCGGGCGTTTCTTCAGCCGCGGAGAAATTGAGCACGCGCCGGTTGGCGCGACGCAGAATACTGTCGATCAGGATGCCGAGAAGGCGCATCGCTCCCTCCTGGCACGATCAGCCTGCTTATGCCGCGTAAAGCGGCGCCACGTCGATATAAATCCGGTAAAGCGAAATCAGGCCGTCGCCCGTTTCGAACACGTTGCAGAACGGCAGGGTAATCACGCTACCGTCGTGCCGCGTGTAGGTGACCTCACCCTCACACACGACCGTGTTGCCCTCGGCAATCAGCCGCTGCAGCTCGTGCCGGAGCGCGGCGAACGACGAGAAGAAGTTCTCGACCGCAGCCCGGATAGCGGTGTGCCCCCGAACAGGGGGCGTGGATCCGAAGCGGAACTCTCCATCCGGCGCGAGAAAGCCGAGAAAGCCCTCCGTGTCCATCGTATCGATGGACACGAAGAGCTTCCCGAAATCAACGCCCCCGGAGGAGCGGCCTGTCACTGCTGACTGGCGTAGAAGTGAACGAGCGCCTTGACGTCGTCGTCGCCGAGCGCGCTGAGCTTCTCTTCCATCTTCTTCGGCTGCTCACGCTCGCCAGCGCGGTATTCAGCGAAGGTATCCTTGAGATACCCCATCTGCTGGCCCGCGAGTAGGCTGGCGTCGTCTTCCGGATTCGAACCGCCTTCGGAATGGCAACGATCGCACTCGGCCTCGTGTATGGCCTTACCGGCTTCGGCGAGAGCCGGATCGAAATCCTGCTTCGCAGGCACGAACGGCAGTGCCGCGTAATAGGCGGCGATTTCGTCGATCATGTCGTCGCCGAGGTCGGCCGTTACCGCGCACATCGTCGTCGCGGAGCCGCTCTTGGCGCCCTGCTTGTATTCGGTATCCGTGCAGGGCCGGGCCTCGTCGCGGAACAGGTACAGTGCGTCGGAATGGACGAATTCCGATATGCCGGCAATCGTCGGCACGTCGGCCCACTGGCTGACGCCGTCGTCACCGTGGCAGCCGTTGCAGTTTTCGACGATGGCGTCGAGTTCACCGGCCATGGAGACCGTGGCGAACAGGCTGAGCGTCAGTGAAATTGCAGTAGATATTAAGCGCTTCATGTGATTCCCTTTTTCCGTTTGGAAGCCTGGGTAGTATTGTTTATACATCATGCTTTGTTAACCAAAGCTGAACAGGGCCCACTATAAATCATGAGACGAGGATGAAACAGGCCGACCAACCCCGCAGGCGCTGGTGCCCGGCCAGCACCTGTGTGCCACAGCACGACTGCAACTCCAATAAGTAAACGCCGTAACTACGCTTGCAGGTTGCTCTTCGTTTTGCCGTCGGCAATGGCGTGCAGGCGGTCCCAGTCGCGAATCTCGATGCGGCCGCGCGGCGCAAGGATGGCGCCCTCGCGCTTCATGTTGGCCATCAGGCGGCAGACGGTTTCCTCGCTGAGCCCGAGCAGGCTGGCGATTTCCAGCCGCGAAAACGGCAGCGCAAACCCGCCGCTGCTCCTTTTCGACTTCGGCGTCATCAGCAGGATGAACGAGGCGATCTTGGCAGCCGCGCACTTGTGGCCGAGCACCTCCATCAGGGCGCGGCTGTGTGAGAGCTGTGCGTTCATGGCCTCGATCAGCCGCATGGCGAGATCACCACGGTCCCGGACGCGATCGATCAGCGCCCTGTGATTGATCTTGCAGGCCTTAACGTTCGAGGCCGCAATGGCCGAGTACGCGTAGCGCTCGTCATTCATCGACTGCAGCCCCACCAGCAGGCTTTGCGGGCTGCTCAGGCCGACGATCTGCTCGCGCCCGTCCGCATTGTGGGTACAGATCTTGACCATGCCGTCGGACAGCGCAAACAGCCAGGAACTCGGCTGGCCCTGCATGAACAGGATCTCGCCTTGCCGGAACGTGACGCGCTGCAGCGATTCGTCGAGCATGCACTGCAGCTCGGCCGACAGGTCCGATCCGTTCAGCGCCCGGATTTCCTGGAACGGGCAGTCGCAGTTATTGCATGGCATCGATGAGTTCGCTCGAGCGTGGTTGTTGTTGCATGTATATACTCTATTTAGTCGTTTTTTCCATCCTGGTCGATAGCAACTTGCCGGGAAATATTTCGGTATTTACCTAGTTGAAGCTGCGCTTTGTCAGTGTAGGGCATAGTCGGTGCAAGTATAATTTGGTTAAGTGAATCCGCATCTTGCGAGCACTTTCCCTGCGAGCCCCCGAAACCCTGGACGCCGCGCCCTGCAAAGCCCGCCCCCGCTGAATATCCCTACGTAAAAACCGCCAAAACGACCCTTTCGCATACGCACAATCCACGCCCTTTTTCGATGCCAAAACTGACAAAAGTCAGTGTTGCGGGACTTGCCCTTTCCTACGCTATGCGAAGCGCTGGAAGTCTGCCCAGAACAAAACCAACGGCGACTTCCAGACTCGACTTAATTGTGATGCAAAGATGCATAGGAGTAGGAAAATGAACCGGTTCGACGCATTGAAACGATGGACCTGGTCGGTATTCATCGTGTTCACACTGGCATTTGCTTTTGCCGGATGTGGGGGCGATGACGGCGCACCAGGTGCGGCCGGCCCAGCGGGGCCGGAAGGACCTCCGGGACCAGAAGGACCTCCGGGAACGGGTGTCGATGATGACCCCGTAGCGGCAGCCGTCGCAGCGGCCAAAGTC
>Ga0316190_10000629_pt1 | contig 24619 bp, 25 predicted proteins | sample Eddworburrow2_MG_FD_204929 | JGI IMG/M metagenome (GOLD analysis project Ga0316190, IMG submission 204929) | Coastal sediment microbial communities from Maine, United States - Eddy worm burrow 2 | ecosystem: Environmental > Aquatic > Marine > Coastal > Sediment | place: USA: Maine | collected... | reverse complement strand
AACCGGAACCAGGTCGAGAGAACCCGCCAGGCGCATTGAGCGGAATCCGGGTCATCGACCTCACGACCGTGCTCATGGCCCCACTCGCGACCCGGATGTTGGCCGATCACGGAGCCGACGTCATCCGGGTCGAAGCCCCTTCGGGAGAGGCCTTTCTCAGCTCTACCCCCACCCGTAACCCCAACATGAACTGGTTCGCGCTGAACCTGGCGCGCAACAAGCGGAGCGTCGTGCTCGACCTGAAGAGCGAGGAGGGGCTGGCGGCGATGAACGACCTGGTCGCCTCGGCCGACGTGTTCGTATCCAACATGCGCGTCGGCGCTCTCGAACGACTTGAGCTCGACGACGAAACCCTCCGCGGCCGCCACCCGGCGCTGATCCATTGTGTCGCCAACGGTTACGGCTCGACGGGCCCCTACGCGGGGAAGGCTGCCTACGACGACGCCATCCAAGCCGGCAGCGGGCTGTCATCGATGTACGAGCGGGTTTTCGGCGAGCCGCGCTATTCGCCCACCGTCGTGGCCGACAAGGTCTGTGGCCTTCACGTACTCCAATCGGTTCTCGCCGCGCTCTTCTTTCGGGAGAGAACCGGCAAGGGTCAGTCGATCGAGGTACCGATGTTCGAGACCATGGTCGCGTTCAACCTCGCGGAACAGCACGCCGGGGCCATCTACGACCCCCCGATGGGCGATGTCGGTTATGCCCGCACGATGAACGCCTTCCGTAAGCCCTACCGATGCGCAGACGGCTATGTCTGCATCATCCCTTACACCGACAACAACTGGCGGGACTTCTTCGACTTCGTTCAGCGGGCTGAGACGATGGATGACGAGCGCTTCAGCGACCACGCCAGCCGGATCGCTCACAGCGCGGAGCTCTACGCGCTGGTCGAGGAATTGGCCCCGAGCCATAGTGTGGCCGAGTGGTTGGAGTTCGCCGAGCGCGTGTCCATACCCGCCTCGGAGGTCATGGACCTGGGCCGCGCCCATCTGGATCCCCATCTCGCGGCCATCGACTTCCTGCCCGTCGTGGAACACCCAACCGAGGGTGGGTACCGGGCGGTGCGAGACTCGGTCACCTATAGCGAGTCTCCCACGTCATTGCGCCGCCATGCCCCCCAACCCGGTGAGCACACGGGGGAGATTCTCCGGTCTCTCGGCTGGGATCAGGCCCGCATCGATGCGCTCACCGAAACCCGCTGAGCGTTGGGGACATATGTCCCCTTTCGATTCGATCCCCTGTCAGTCGGCACCGAACCGGAGATGGGTCCCGAGCTCGTAGGCCACGCTGAAGACCAGCTCGCCGGGAACGATCTCCCCGTCCTCGATATCGAGATCGACCGGCTGCGTGCCATCGAGCCCGGTCCCCGCCCGTGCCATGGCGAAGGGGCCGTCGGGCAACACGATGATGAAGTTGCCACCCTCGTCGGTCTGCTCGATGACCGTGACCTTCTCCCCATCGGTTCGCACCCCGGTGACGCCCACGTCGATCGATGCCAGGTAGGAGTGGCCGGAGAAATCGACAACCCGTCCGATCAGGGTCCGGTCTTCCCGCACGGCGTTCACGTGCTCGAGACTATCTGTGTCAACCCAAAGCGCCGGGCCGATGCACGAACCACCAACGCACGAACCGCCCGCACACAACCCGCCAACGCACACAAGCCGCCAACGCACACAAGCCGCCAACGCAAAGAGCCGGCCCCAATTGGAGCCGGCTCTTGAACAGCGGACCGGGTAGCCCTGGTCGATCTCGGCCTACGTCGGCCGGTGTGGCGTTGGCTGTGAAGCCCTCGCCGCCAGGGCCAAGGGGCCCTCGGGTTACATCATGCCGCCCATGCCACCCATGCCGCCCATGCCACCCATGTCGGGCATACCGCCGCCAGCGGGCATTCCGCCCGCCTCTTCAGGCTTGTCGGCGATCAAGACCTCGGTGGTGAGCAACAAGCTGGCGATCGAGGCCGCGTTCTGTAGCGCAGCACGAGTCACCTTCGCCGGGTCGATAACGCCGGCCTTGATGAGGTCGACGTACTCGCCGGTAGCGGCGTTGAGTCCGTTCGAGCCCTCGAGGGACTCGATCTGCTGGACAACGACCGCACCCTCAAGACCGGCGTTGTCGGCGATGAGTCGAGCCGGAGCGTCGAGCGACTTGAGGACGATGGTGGCCCCAGTCTCCTCGTCACCCTTCAGCTTCTTGACGACCTTGGCCACATCGGCCTTCGCCCGAATCAGTGCGGTGCCGCCACCGGCGACAACACCCTCTTCGATAGCGGCGCGAGTGGCGGACAGCGCGTCCTCGATCCGATGCTTCTTTTCCTTCAGCTCGACCTCGGTCGCGGCGCCAACCTTGACCACGGCCACACCGCCGGCCAACTTGGCCAGCCGCTCCTGGAGCTTTTCGCGATCCCAGTCGGAGTCGGTCTCGTCGATCTCGCGCTTGATCTGGCCCACGCGTCCTTCGACATCAGACCGCTCGCCGGCACCTTCGACGATGGTGGTGTTGTCCTTGGTCACCACAACCTTGCGAGCCCGACCCATCAGATCGAGAGTGGTGCTCTCAAGCTTGAGGCCGACCTCTTCGGACACGACCTGGCCACCGGTGAGAACTGCCATGTCGGCGAGCATGGCCTTGCGGCGCTCACCGAAGCCCGGGGCTTTGACGGCCACCGAATTGAAGGTGCCGCGGATCTTGTTCACGACGAGGGTAGCGAGGGCCTCACCCTCGATATCCTCTGCGATGATCAGCAGCGGCTTGCCGCTCTGCATCACCTTTTCGAGGATGGGGAGCAGATCCTGCACCGACGTGATCTTGCCCGAGTTGTACAGGATGTACGGGTCGTCGAGCACCGCTTCCTGGCGCTCCGGATCGCTCACGAAATAGGGAGACAGGAAGCCCTTGTCGAACTGCATGCCCTCGACGAAGTCGAGGTCCATGCCGAAGGTCTGGCTCTCCTCGACGGTGACGACACCGTCCTTGCCCACCTTGTCGATGGCCTCGGCGATGACCTTGCCAACCTCGGGATCGGCGGCGGAGATGGCCGCAACCTGGGCGATCTCGGCCTTGGCGTCGATCTCGACCGCCTGGCCGTGAATAGAGCTGACCGCAGCGAGGACGGCCGCCTCGATGCCCCGCTTGAGACCCATCGGGTTGGCCCCGGCGGCTACATTGCGCAGGCCTTCCTTGACAAGGGCCTGCGCCAGAACGGTCGCGGTGGTGGTGCCATCACCAGCGATGTCGTTGGTCTTGGTGGCCACCTCCTTCACCAGCTGGGCACCCATGTTCTCGAAGGCGTCTTCCAGCTCGATTTCGCGAGCGATGGACACACCGTCGTTGGTGATGGTCGGAGCACCGAACTTCTTGTCCAGCACCACATTTCGACCTTTGGGGCCAAGGGTCACCTTGACCGCATCGGCCAGCTTGTTCACGCCGCTTTCGAGCCCGCGACGTGCATCTTCATCAAACTTGAGAATCTTCGGCATGTGGTTCCTTACTTGACGATCGCGAGCACGTCACGAGCGGTCAGGATCAGCAGATCTTCGCCGCCTGAGCTGATCTCCGTGCCGCCGTACTTGCTGTAGACAACAGTGTCACCGACACCGACATCCATGGGAATAAGCTCACCGGTGTTGTCCGACCGCTTGCCGGGACCAACGGCGAGGATCTCACCTTGTTGGGGCTTCTCTTTGGCGGTGTCCGGAATGACCAGGCCACTGGCTGTCATTTCTTCGGACTCACCAGGGCGGACAACGATGCGGTCCTCGAGGGGTTGTAGATTCACTTGGCGCCTCCGTTGGCGTCTCCGGCGGGGGTCGCCGGATGGCAATTAGCACTCTCGTACTGAGAGTGCTAACTCTACGTCACCGATCGGCCCAACACAATCCGAGAATCCGGCGGCCCGGCCCCATGCAACTTCTCCGCCGCCATCGTGGCCGCTGGGCCGCGAGGAGGAGCCACCCACCAATGACTGCCCCGGACGAGACCACCAACCCATCGATGGGCCCTCTTCTCACCTTATTGCGGGGCATCAACGTGGGTGGCCACAACAAGCTGGCCATGGCGGACTTACGCGAGTGGTTCACGAGCATCGGACACCAAAATGTCCGCTCCTACATTCAGACCGGCAACATCGTCTCCCACGCGCCGACACCGGCTGGCCCGGAACTCGCCCACCGGATCCGAGCCGGCATCGCCCACACGTTCGGCTTCGAGCCAGGGGTGGTCGTGCGTACTGCGCCCCAGTGGCGGACGGCCATCGAGGCCAATCCGTTCGACCCGGTGGCCGACCCAAAAAAGTTGCACCTGTTGTCGTTGGCGGACCGCCCGGACGACGAGGCCGTCGCCCGCCTCGATCCCGAACGCTCGCCGGGTGATGCCTTCGTGGTCATCGGTTCTCACCTCTATGTCCGCTACGGCCGAGGCGCAGCTGACACCAAGCTGGCCCTCGACTGGTTCGAACGCACCCTCGACACGACGGCGACCGCCCGCAACTGGAACACGGTCCTGAAGCTGGCCGCCATGCTGGAGAACTAGTTTCCCGACATCAGGCGATACCGAGGCTGGGTTCGACACCGATGTCGAGAGGGCTCGGACCGTCGGCCCTCAGCTTCCACCAAGCGGCGGACGCGACCATCGCCGCGTTGTCCGTGCACATCTCTCGGCTCGGGAGAAATGCCCGAAAACCGTTCTCCGCGCACACATCGAGGAATCGCTCCCGCAGCCCGGAGTTCGCGGCCACCCCTCCCCCGAGGCAGAGCGCCTGCACTGCGGTCTCCTGTCCCGCCCGCTTGGTCTTCGCGACGAGCACATCCACCACCGCCTCCTGGAACGACGCGGCCACGTCGGCGGTCGAGACGTCCGGATGCTTGCGTACATAGTTGATCACGGACGTCTTCAAACCGGAGAACGAGAAATCGTACCCATCGTTGCGCAGAGCTCGGGGGAAGTCGATCGCTTCGGGGTCGCCATCCATCGCCAGACGATCGATGGCCGGGCCACCCGGATACCCAAGGCCGAGATAGCGGGCCACCTTGTCGAACGCCTCGCCGGCCGCGTCATCGAGGGTCTGGCCCAGCACCCGATACCGACCGTGCCCGGTGACCTCGATGAGCATGGTGTGACCCCCGGAGACGAGCAGCACAACCAGGGGGAACTCGAGCTCAGGGTCTTCGAGCAGGGACGCGTAAATGTGAGCCTCGAGATGATTGACAGCTACAAACGGCACGTCCCACACGAGCGCCATCGCCTTGGCAGTGCTGACCCCGACCAGCAACGAACCGACCAAACCTGGACCGTAGGTGGAAGCGACCGCATCGATCTGGGATTGCGCGGTGCCCGCCTCGACGAGAGCTTCAGCGATGACCGGGGTGATCAGCTCCACATGAGCTCGGCTGGCGATCTCGGGCACCACGCCGCCGAAGCGAGCATGGAGATCTACCTGGCTACTCACGACCGAGGACTGCACCGATATGCCGTCCGCTACGACAGCGGCGGCCGTCTCATCGCACGAGGTCTCGATACCCAAAATCCGAAAGGGATCGGTACGCCGCTCCGCCGGGTCACTATCGGAGTTGTTCATCGGGCACCGTCCATTCCGTCCAGTATCGTCGGTGACACCAGCTTCGCCTCGATCTGCGCAAGGCGGGCCCCGTAAGGCTCGTCGGTCACATCGTGGGCCCACATGACGAGGGCGTCCTCTTCGATCTCTCGGTAGTAGTTCTTGCGAATCCCGGCGGGCACAAATCCGAAGCGGCGATACAACTCCTGGGCTCCCCGGTTCGTAACCCTCACCTCTAGCGTGAGCGCCTTGGCGCCGAGCATCAGGGCCTCTCGGACCAGCACGAGCAGCAGGCGGGTCCCCACCTTGTGACGATGGCACCCAGGATCCACCGCGATGGTGGTCACGTGTCCCTCGTCAGCCAACAACATGACCCCGCCGTACCCGACGATCGCGCCATTCGCTCGGGCCACGATGTACGAACGCCCCCCGTTCGCGGTGATCTCACCCATGTAAAGGCCGATCGTCCAGGGCTTTGGATAGACCTCGGTCTCGATCTTGAGCACCGATCTCAGGTCTCGTCGCCTCATCGGCGAGATGGTGACGGCCACCGTGTCCACCGGGACCCTCATCGAGCTATTCTCCCGCGGCATCCAAGACCGCTGCATCCAGGACTGCGGCCTGTCGACACGACGCCGGCGCTCCTCACGATCATGTGCCAGATCCGAGGCCATCGCGGGTCGCCCAGTTGATCTCGGCGTCGGGTTTGCGAAGATAGATCGGCTCCAGGTCCCAAGGTCTCACGAACTCTTCTCGCAACGCCCGGGGATGAGCCAGCTGGACAAGCGCGGTGGCGTTGGGATGAGCGAGGCTCTCCTCGACCAGTTCGATGCTCTTGAGCCCATTGAAGTGGTCGGCATAACGGATCGCACCGTCACCGACCAGCAGGACCTCGTCCTGGGTCGCCGACAGCTCCGAAGCCAAATCGTCGGGGGTGCCCACCTCGTAGTCGGTGAGTCGCTGCACACCACCGGGTACCTGGCGATAAAAGGAGTAGAACAGCTCGCCGCGCCGCGCGTCGATCGCGGCAACGATCAGCCGGTTCGAGAACCGCACCGGAAAAGCCAGGAGGTCCAGGCTCGACACCCCGATCATCGGAACATTCAACGCCTGGGCCAGCGCCTTGGCGGTGGCTATCCCGACCCGTAGCCCGGTGAACAGCCCGGGGCCGAGGTCGATCGCAACGACGCTGATCTCGTCGAGGCCGATTCGGGCCTGGCGCCGGATGAAATCGATGGTGGGGGCCAGCGTCTCGGCATGTCGTCGACCTCGAGTGGTGTGGGCCGAGGCCAATACACCCTCGTGGCCCCCGATAGCACAGCCGACCTGCGTCGTCGCGCTCTCGATACCAAGGATCAGCACCCTGGAATCCTTCCATCGTCGTCGAGCCTCTCGCTCGAGAGCCGGCCCGGGGACTCGACTTCGTCGGCCGTGACCACCCATGATCCCAGCGCCGCTCTCACGCCTTCGTAGCGGGCAGACCAAACCGCCCCGAAGGGCTCGATCTCGATGATCCGCGCGTCGTCACCGGCGCCGAACCGCAGACGGATCTCCAAATAGTCGCTGGGCAGAGCCTGCGCCACCGCATCGCCCCACTCGATCACCGTGACCGCCGCGGTTTCGAGCATTTCAGCTAGCCCGACATCGGCCAACTCCGCGAGCCGGCCGAGCCGATACACATCGAGATGGTTCAGATCGAGGCGTCCTCGGTACTCACGGTGGAGCGTGAACGTAGGACTGGTGATCTGTTCATCGACGCCGAGGGCCCGTCCGAAGCCTTGGGTGAACGCGGTCTTGCCGGCACCGAGATCTCCGGCCAATATCAACAGGTCGCCGGGCTGAGCCAGCTCGGCCAAGGCCGCAGCGAGCGCCTTTGTATCGACCGCCGATTGGGTAGCGAGCGTCAGCACAGCCATGCTCGCTCGCCCACGGTGGCGGGATATCGACCCGATACCGCCGGAAAAAGACCCATGTTGACCACGCGACGAGGTTAGCCCCATCGTCGCCACCTTCGGACCGGATCGCTCCCGGGCCAATCGGTTAGATCCGATCCGCCAGACCATGGCCCAGCTCGGCGAGACCCGATGTTCCACTCGGATGGCCACCGACCGGACGCCGAGCGACGCGTGAGCCAATACCGCAGCTGATCTCATAACCGATGGTCCCCACCATTTCAGCCCAGTCCTCCATCCGAATGACGTCATGGCCTTGGAATCCGATCAGCACAACCTCATCACCCCGACCGACCGGCGGTCCGTCGGTGCAGTCGACCATGATCTGATCCATCGTAACCACCCCGACGATGGGGCGGCGGTGACCGCCGATGAGCACCTCTCCCTGGCCAGATAGCTGGCGGCGCACCCCGTCTGCATAGCCCACAGGAACGGTGGCGACGAGCGACGACCGGGCGAACCGATGGCGCAACCCATAGGAGATTGCCTCGCCGGCCTCAACCATCTTGGTCATGGTCACCCGCGAGCGGACGGACATGACCGGGCGAAGGCCACCGACCCCGGCGAGAGCCGGCGATGGAGCTATGCCGTGCAACGCAATACCGCAGCGCACCAGATCGAGCCGTGATCCCGGATGTGCGATCGTGGCCGCCGAGTTGGCGGCGTGCACCAACGGCGGGCGGAGCCCAGCGAGCTCCAGCTCGCTGACGACCGTGGCGAGACGGCCCAGCTGAAGCTCGGTGAAGGGGTTCTCGGGTTCATCGGCCACCGCACAATGGGTCCACAAACCCTCGAGGATCAGTGCCGGGGTGGAGGCCACCTGCCGCGCCAGTTCCAGCGCATCCGCTGGGGCCACCCCGACCCGATTCATTCCCGTATTCACCTTCAGGTGAACCGGCACCGGCTCATCGGCTCGCCGTGCGATCATCGCCAACGTATCCCGGTGGTACACCGTCGGTCGTACCCGATACCGGATCAGCTCGTCGAGCTCCCCTTCGCACGGCTCGGACAACAACAACACCGGCGCCCCCAAACCGGCCTCGCGCAGCTCGACCGCCTCGGCCACTTGAGCGACGGCCAGCCAATCTGCGCCGTGGGCCAGTGCCGTGCGCGCCACATCGATGGCGCCGTGTCCGTACCCGTTGGCCTTCACCACCGCGCACAGCACGGCGTCACCGGCCAGAGCTTTCAGCGTCCGAACGTTGTGCGCCAGAGCATCGAGATCGACAATGGCCCAGGCGCGGGCGTCGGTCGACTTCATCGGCCCACCGGGGCCAGACCCGTCAGCACCCCAGGCAGCGCGGTCACCAGATCTCCGGCCACCAGACCCTGGGCCGGCCGTGCGCTTCCGACGCGACCGTGCACATGCGCGGCGGCCGCGGCGGCCCGCCAAGGATCCATCCCCCGAGCGACGAAGGCACCGATGATCCCGGACAGCACATCGCCAGTCCCGGCCGTGGCCAACCGAGCATCACCGGCCGAAGCGACCAGCACCTGCCCGTGTGGCTCGGCCACTATCGTCGTCCTCCCCTTGAGCAGCACCACAGCGCCGGCCGCTGCGCTCAATGAGCGAGCCAGCGCAAAGCGATCAGGCCCCGGGTCCCGACCGATGAGCCGGGCGAGCTCACCGTCATGAGGGGTGAGCACGGTGGCAGCCGGCCGAGATCGGCAGATTTGCTCAACATCGAAGCCGAGGGCGCTCAGACCATCACCATCCACCACGACCGGAATCGGCGCGGCGGCCACGAGCTCCCGCACTTGCGCGTCGGTCGCGCCGGCCCGGCCCAGGCCGGGACCGACCACCACCGCTTTGAACCGGGACGCGTCATCGATCACCTGACCGGCCCAGTCATCGCGTCCGAGCGCGACAAGCACAGCCTCGGTCGGCGCCGCAGGGTCGACGTCCACCCCGGGCGAGCTGAGCCGGACATACCCCGCGCCCGCCCGGTACGCTGCACGCGCCGCCAGGTGCGCCGCACCGGTCATGCCCGACGAACCTGCAATCACCCAGCACGCGCTCTGCCACTTGTGGGCGTCCCCGGCCCGACCGGGCAACCAGCTGGCCACGTCGCGGTCCTCCACCTGGTGAGCCGAGGCCCTCGTCGTGTCAAGACCAATGTCGACCAGCTCCACCTCCCCGGCCAGATCCCGCCCGGCACCGAGCATGAGGCCCGGCTTCAGCGCCGCAAAACTGACGGTCCGCCGCGCCGCCAGAACCCCGGGTATCGCCTCGCCAGTCAGCGCGTCGACCCCCGAAGGGATATCGACAGCCAGTGTGGGGACCCCTCCGACATCACTGGGCATCCAGCCACCGCGATCGACGAATCCGGTGCCGTAGGCCGCGTCGATGACCAGATCGGCCCGGGCCAAGTCGCGCCCAGCTATCTCGTCGGACGGCGAGTAGAGCGTGCACGCCGCGCCCCGCCGTGCCAGGAGCTGGGCCGCCAGCCGTCCGTCCTCGCCGTTGAAGCCGCGGCCGGCGATGACGAGAACCCGCCGGCCATACGCACCCCCGAGCATCACTATCGCCGCCCGAGTCACCGCCGCCGACGCTCGGGCTATGAGGACCTCGACCGGCTCCAGAGCAGCGGCATCGATCGCCCGCATCTCGGCGGGGGTGACGATGGGAATCACCGGGCGACCCCCTCAACACGCCGATCACTCACGACGCACCCAGGGCCACGGCGATGGCCTGGGCCACGGAGTCGGTGTGGGTCAGCGACAGGCGCCATTCGGTGATATCACGCTCGGCGGCCAGCACCCCAGCCTGACCATGCAGCTGCACCCCAGGGGCTCCTGACGCCAGCTTCACCACCTCGATGTCGATGAAGCGACAGCCCCCCAGGCCGAGCCCCATCGCCTTGAGAACTGCTTCCTTGGCGGCAAACCGCACGGCGTACCGCTCGCTCGGGTCGTGGCGACGATCCGCATAGGCTCGCTCAGCTCCGGTGAAGAGACGGGCGGAGAGGTTCGGCCGGCGGTTCATCACCCGTCGGAACCTCACTACGTCAACAACATCGATGCCGACGCCGATCATCGCGCGGTGGTGACGCCCACCGTCAAACCCGCCAGCGATCGGCCAGCGAGGACACCGACTCGGTCAACAGATTTGCTACCGGCACCGTGAGGAGGAGGTCTTCGCGGAAGCTCGGTTCGGTCTCGGTCACGGCATCTCGGATCTGGGCCAAGCGGTTTCGATACCCGGTCAACACCCCACGCAGCACCTTGAGCGGTAGCTCATCGGCAAACCGAAGATGCAAAAGGGTGATCCCGGTGGTCTGGTTGTCCTTCAACTCTGGCACGATAACGATCAGACGACCATCCCCTCGACCTCGAGCCACGAGCAGCTTCTTGTCCGCGGCCACCCGATGTTTGGTACCCCGCAGAACCGGGTTGCTCTCGGTCCGCAGAGGAAGATCCAACGAGATTCCGCCCCGGTCGACCACGAACACCCGGGCAACATCTTCCTCGACCAACCCCTCGACGCGGTAGCGGGTGTACCCGAGCACCTCTTTCACCGCGGGATCGAGTGCGGCGAGAGTACGCAGCGAGTCATAGCTGAACCGGTCACGGGCCGCTCCAGCGGCGAGCACCTTCTGGACCAGTGGCACTTGGAGGAGGGTCTCGTCCGAGCGGGAGATGCCGACCGTCACGGTCTTGGCCTGATGCTTGATGGCATCGACGGGGCGGGTGAGCTCGTCGATGGCCCGGGTCAGGGCGAGGGTCAGGTCCTCGATCACAACCGCAGGGGTGCCGACCTTCCCGTACTCGGTCTGGTAGCTCTCCAACGGCGATATGGACAGGGCGTACTGCAACAGCGATGCCAGCCGGGTCGCGGTGCTCGCTTCCAGGTGGCCGTCATAGGCCCCGCTGCGAAGACCATCGAAGAAACGAGCCGACAGCGGCTCGAGCTTGGGGCGAAGACGACGGAACATCTGCTCGGTCGAAGCGGCAGAGATGGCCACCTCGATCGCGGCGCGGGCCTCCCGCAGAGGGTCCGCCTGTGCGTCGATCGCCAAGGCGGCCTCATATCCGAACAGGTGGCCGACGAGGGCGGAGAGCACGAAGGCCAAGCTCGGATGCACCGGCGGAACGGTGAGCGCGGCGAGCGCTGATGTAAACCGCTCTTCACCTTGGGTGGCGATCACGATCGGGGCCGCACGGTGAGCCCGGTAGATTCCAACCTCCTTCGCAACATCGTCCGCATTCGAGCCGGTCAGCCCGGCGGCGCAGACAAGGATCAACGGTTCCGAGGACAGGTCGATGTGCTTTTTGTCCTCGGTGATGTCGAAGGCGATCGCCTTGTAGCAAAGCTCCGACAGCTTGATCCTCAGTTCGCGGGCCGCTACCCGATTCGGACCGTTACCGACCATGGCCCAATATCGCCGGCTCGGACAGAACTGGCGCGCCACCGTCGCGATCTCGGCCCGGGTGCCGAGAACCTCCTCCATCGCCGTGGGGAGGTCTCGCAACGAGGCGAGTAGCCCCTGGTGGTCCAACCCGTCAGGTTGTTCAACATTCATGGCATCGGCAAGGGCGGAGGCCAGGAGAAAGCCGGCTGCGATCTGGGCGTAGAAGGCCTTGGTGGACGGGACGCTCATCTCGACGTCTCGGCCGTCGGAGGTGTAGAGGACCCCATCGGACTTGTCGGTCAAGTCGCTGCCTCGACGATTCACAATCGACACGACCCGCGCCCCACGCGAGCGCACCAGGTCCACGGTGCGGTTTGTGTCGGTAGTGGTTCCGGACTGGCTGATCGCCAACACCAGCGTGTCGCTCATGTCCGTGCGCATGGCAAAGCCCGACAACTCGGTCGCCAACACCGCCCGGACCCTGAGATAGGTATCTCGAGTCATCGCCGAAAGGGCCTCAGCCAGCGCTTCGCCGGCGACAGCGGCCGTGCCTTGGCCAATGATGTCGATCCTGGTGATGACTCCAGTGGCCAGATCCCTGCGAAGCTCTTCGCCGAGGGTCTCGGGCCCGAGATCGACACTGAGCGCTCCCCCACTGTCGATCAGCTTCCCCCGCAAGGTCTTGCGAAACGAGCCGGGCGCTTCGCTGATCTCCTTGAGCAGATAGTGAGGAAAGTCTCCGCGGTCGATATCGCGGGTCGTCACTTCGGGACGATGCAGTTCGTCTGCGGCGATCGCGAGCACCGAGCCGTCGTAGGCGCGCCGATCGATGCCTGCCACCTCACCGGCCCGCGCGGAGTCGAGCACCACGATCTGGCCGCGACTAGCGGCAGGATTGTCCGGATCGGCGGGGATTTCGCCGTCCATCCGTATATACCGATTCGCGTCCTCCACCACCCCGTACGGTTCGCTGGCTACCACGAAGAGATCTTCGCTCAGCCCCACGTAGAGAGCTTGCCCGCTACCACGAAGTGCCAGGTGGAGCTGGCCGGGCTCGGCCGCAGAGCTGGAGCCGATCGCCACCGACCCTTCCAACGAGTTCACGGTGGAGCGGAACGCCTCGAACGCGTCCGCCCCTGTCGCCAAAGAGCGACTCACAAGCGTCGGGATGACCTTGGCGTCGGTGGTGATTTCACGCTCGGGTTCCACCCCTTCGGCCGCCTTCAGATCGGCGTAGTTGTCGACATCGCCGTTGAGCACCGCGGTCACGTAGGGGCAATCGGTCTGCCCCACCTCGTCGGAGTTGATGGGATGGGCGTTGGGCTCGGAGATTATGCCCACGCTCGCCCAGCGGGTGTGCCCGAGAACCGTAGCTTCGGCGTCATCGCCGGCCAGCGCCATCCGCAGCAAGTCATCGGAGCGAATGGCCTCTCGAAGAACCCGGGTGTTGTCACCGAGCTCACCGATCTCCGCCGCCGCCTTGTAGACAAAACTCAGGTTCCCTCCGACGATGCGTACCGCGCCGGACCGGAAGAGCGGGTCGATACGACGCGGCTCCAACAATGACTCGACCGCTGAGGATGAGAGATCCAGCTCGTGATGGCGAACCAACACATGAAGACCAGCCGAGTCCCGGCCCCGCACCTCGAGCCGATCCAGCGCCGACAGCGCCTGTTGGATCGAGGTGTACACCTCGACCGCAGCCCGGCTTCGGCGAGGACCGGCGAGGTTCTCTACCGCTCGGGCGGTCCTCAACCGGTCGCGTTCGATGGCCCACACGACATCCATCAACCGGATGGTCGAGCTGCTCGCCAGCTCGAGTTCGGCCGTGCCAAGGACCCCTGACGAGGAGTCGAGGTAGGTCTCGATACGGCCAATATGTTCGGCCAGCCGAGCCGTAGCCCCGCTCGTCGCCCTCACCAGACCAGGGTCGGCGAGCAACGCGGAGATGCCAGGCTCGCCCGACAACAACCGATTCACCTGCGCCAGGTGTTCACTGGCAGCGTCGATCGCGGCTCGGTCGAGCGGGGCCGCGGCGTCGAGTGTCGCTTCGGCCGCGCTCAATAGCTCGCCGATCTCCACCGCCGAAGGTGAGCTCCGGGTCGATCGTCGACGCAATATTGCGATAATTCCGCACATAAGGTCTCCTTGACCCTCCGTCCAATCGCTCGGTCGCAGGCGGCCCAGCTTACGACCGCATGCCCGAGATCAGCCTTTAGTCTCTGGCCCAGGGCCATCCCCGATGGAGGCCTGGACCGCAGCTACCAAGGTCTGGGCGGCCTGCTCGGCCTCGGCGATCTCCGGGGCTTCGACCATGACCCGGACGAGGGGCTCGGTCCCGCTGACGCGAATCAGAACCCTACCGCGGTCACCGAGCTGAGCTTCGGCCGCTTCGATGTCGGTACGAATCTTGTCGACGATGTCCACATCACGGTCCACGACCCGCACATTCACGAGGACCTGAGGCAACCGGGTCATCGACCGGTCCGACAATACGGCGAGTGGTTCGCCGGCGCGGTTGACCAGATCGGCCAGTTGCACCGCAGTCAACAGGCCATCGCCGGTGGTCGCCAGGCTCCGGAAGATGACATGACCCGACTGCTCACCGCCCAAGGTCAGGCTTCCGTGCTCCAGCGCTTCGAGCACATGGCGGTCTCCGACCGCGGTCTCGACGACGGAGATGCCTTGACGTTCCATAGCCAAGCGGAATCCGAGATTGGTCATGACGGTAACCACCACCGAGTTCGAGGCGAGCAGGCCACGATCGCGGTAGTCGGTGGCGCACATGGCGATCAGGTGATCGCCGTCTATCAATCGGCCGGTGTGATCCACCGCGAGCACCCGGTCGGCGTCGCCATCAAAGGCCACACCCAGATCAGACCCGGACTCGACCACCACGCGCTGCAGATCTTCGGGATGGGTCGATCCGCTTCGCTCGTTGATATTGATGCCATCGGGCGAGGCGTGCAACACGATCAGCTCGGCTCCGAGTCGGCGGAGCACCCGGGGGCCCACCTCGGAGTTCGAGCCGCTCGCACAGTCGACGACGATACGCAGACCGGCGAGGCTCCGGCCCTCGATCGAGTCGACCACCGAGTCCTCATAGCCGCCGAGCAGCTCCGGGGCCGCAGTGATGGCCCCCACCGCCGCGCCGATGGGCACAGCACCGGCGAACGGTTCAGCGCCCGCGAGCGATGCTTCGATACGACCCTCGAGCCCCGGCGTCAGCTTCAGCCCTCCGGGGGCAAACAACTTGATGCCATTGTCGGCAAAGGGGTTGTGGGACGCGGAGACCATGGCCCCTGCCCAACCGTGCACCTCGGCGAGGTGGGCTACCGCAGGGGTGGGGGCCACCCCCAACAAGAGGGTATCGATGCCTTCGCTGGCGAGCCCGGCGCACAACGCTGCCTCCAGGAGGGGACCGGAGCGCCGGGTGTCACGCCCCACCACGAAGCGGTCGGCCCCGAGTACGTGAGCCGCGGCGCGCCCCAGCGCGGTCGTGTACTCGGCGGTCAGTTCACTGTTGGCTACGCCTCGCACCCCATCGGTGCCGAACCGCAGACTCGGCATCGTCGATGCGAGAACGTCCATACTGATGATTCTGCCCGCAGCAGAGCCCGACGAGACAACCGCGATCACCGTTCGGGGAAGACAAAAACCATAAGGGGACCCACATGACCACCGAAGCCGTGATCATCGAAGTAGCCGTCAACGGGCCGACGAGCAAGCGCCGCAACCCGCATGTGCCGATCTCGATAGAGGAGATCGCCCAAGAGGCCCTCGAGCTGCTCGCGGCAGGCGCCTCGATCGTGCATCAGCACGATGCGGACGGTGCCACCAGTGCGGAGCGGACCGCCGAGCAGAGCCTCGCCACCTACGAGCGGGTGCTCGGAGAACGGCCCGATGCACTGTTGTATCCCACCGCGACGTTCCTGGATCCGATGACCGAACGGTGGGGCCACCATGAGCTTCTGGCCAAGGCCGGCGTCATCCGTATGGCCTTCGTCGATCCGGGCTCGGTAAATTTGGGGCGCACGGCCATCGGCAACCGCAAGCCGCCCTCAGCGTTCGTCTACAGCAACTCGCTTGCCGATGTGGACTACAAGTTCGAACGATGCCGCGAGCTGGGACTCGGTCCCTCAATGGCGATCTTCGAGCCTGGCTTCTTGCGGGTCGCGCTCGAATACGCCCAAGCCGGCCGGATGCCCGCCGGCTCGCTCACCAAGTTCTACTTCGGCGGAGGTGGAGCATTCCTGTTCGGCCTCCCGCCCCGTGAGGCGGCCCTCGACCTCTATCACTCCCTGATCGAAGACTCCGGCCTGCCGTGGGCGGCCGCGGTACTCGGTGGAGACTGTGTGGAATCGGGGATGGCTGGGTGGGCCGTCGAGCGGGGGGGCCACATCCGAGTGGGGCTCGAGGACTATGCCGGAGAGGAAACCCCGACCAACCTGGAGCTGTTGGCCCGGGCTACCCAGGTGGTCGAAACCGCGGGAAAGCGGGTAGCGACCCCGGCCGAAACAGCCGAAATCCTGGGATTGCCCTGACCTACGGTCCTGCTAGCGCTTGGAGTACTGAGGAGCCTTGCGAGCCTTCTTGAGGCCGTACTTCTTGGATTCCTTCTTGCGATCATCGCGGGTCAGGAAACCGGCCTTCTTCAAGGCGGGGCGAAGCTCAAGATCGAACTCGATCAACGCACGGGAGATGCCCAGCCGCAAGGCGCCGGCCTGGCCTGAGATGCCACCACCATGGATGGTGGCATCGATGTCGTAGGCCTCTTCGTTGGCCGTGATCCGCAACGGTTCGGTGAGGATCATGCGGTGGGTTTCGTTCGGGAAGTACTGCTCGACCGGCTGGGAGTTGACGGTGATGCCGCCGGTCCCGGGCTTGACCCGGACCCGGGCGACCGCCCTCTTGCGTCGGCCGGTGCTCTGAATGGTGTCGCTGCTCATCGGTGATTCCTCAAATTCAGATCCGGGCTTTGGCGGCGTCGAGCACGAGCGGCTCGGGCGTCTGCGCCTGATGGGGGTGCTCAGGACCGGCATAGACCTTCAACTTGGTCAGCATCTGGCGACCGAGCCGGTTCTTGGGCAACATTCCTTTGATGGTGCGGCGTACCGCGTCGGCTGGCTTGTCGGCCAGCGCCTCGCCATAGGTCTTGGCGGACATTCCGCCCGGATAGCCCGAGTGGTCATAGATCATCTTGGTGTCGGCCTTGCTCGAGGTCAGCACCACCTTGGCGGCGTTCACGATGATCACATGGTCACCGACATCGGCATGTGGGGAGAACATGGGTTTGTGCTTGCCGCGCAACAAGCGAGCTACCTCGGTGGCCATGCGGCCCAGGACCAAGCCGTCAGCATCGACGATATGCCACTGCCGCTGGATGTCTCCGGCTTTGGGGGTGTAGGTCTTCACGATGAGCCTCACAGAGAGATGGGGTGCTCCGATCCGGTTCGGTCCGAGCGAGTGTCCTGAACTGACGGAATGCCCGAGTGGGCGACGTCTCCAGGTACGACCGGCGTACCGGTTCATCTCCAAGACAGCTTCCACCACAAGATTACTATGGAGGACAACAGTATCCAGAAGATCGAATCACAAAGGACGCGCCGGAGCGACCTACAACGTTATTCCGTGAACGGGCCAGTCGCAAGCCTACCGCTCGCAACCAGCACGGTCACCGCCTCCAACAAGCGTTGCCACCACCACGATCAGCCATAGTCCACTTCCCAGAGACACAGTCCGTGGGGAGGCGCGATCTGACCGGCAGCCGACCGATCGCCCGCGGCGATCATTGCAGCAACCTCTCCTGCCCGTCGCTTGCCGGACCCGACATCGATCATGGTGCCGACGATGGAACGGACCATCTGTTGACAAAAGGAGCTCGCCGCGATGTCGAAGCGCAGGCGTCCGTCGCCGAGGTCGTGCCAGCGAGCGTCGATGACCCGCCGCACCAACGACGGAGGCGGGCCGTCACCGCCGCCTTTGGGGCGGCGGCAGAAGGATGCGAAGTCGTGCTCTCCGTACAAGGGGTCGCACGCCAAACGCATAGCCGATAGTTCGAGCGGGCTTTTGACCTGCCAGGCGATGCGAGCAAGAAACGGGTCGGGCTCGGGCCGGTTGAGGACCGTGTAACGGTAGCGACGAGCACGAGCCGAGTGGCGGGCGTCGAACTCGGGCGAGACGATCAACGGGTCACGGACCGCAATGGTTGGCCCGCACAACATGTTCAGGGCGCGGACGAGGGCCACCGGATCCAGGCGGCTCTGCGCCGCGTCGAAGCTGATGACCTGACCCTGGGCATGAACACCCTTGTCGGTACGGCCCGCACACACGATTTGGATCTGATGGCGCAAGATCCGTTCGATGGCTTCGGCCAGTGTGCCGGCCACCGTGCGCACCCCGGGATTGGCGGCGAATCCGTGGAAGTCGGTCCCGTCGTAGGCCACCGTGAGCCGGACGCGAACGAGCGGTCCCTCGGGGACCGCTCGTTCCGGGACATCGAACAATGTCATCTCGGTGTGCTGGGTTGCGCCCATTCGGGCCCCGCGGCGCGGGGTCCGCCGGGTGCTTAGACCAGCTCGATACGCGCCATGGCGGCATTGTCACCGTGACGAGGACCGAGCTTCAGGACCCGGGTGTAGCCGCCGTTGCGGTCCTCGTACCGTGGTCCGATCTCGTCGAACAGCTTGGTGGCCATCTCTTTGTCCCCGAGGAACGAGACGACCTGGCGGTGATTGTGAAGACCGCCTTTGCGGGCCTTGGTAATCAGTTTCTCGGCGATCGGTCGCACCGCTTTGGCCTTGGCTTCGGTGGTGACGATGCCTCCTGCGGCAAACAGCGATGCGCAGAGGTTGGCCATCATCAGTTTCTGATGGCTCGCCGAACCGCCGAAACGGCGGCCTTTACGAGGTCGTGCCGGCATGTTCAGTCCCTTCCGCGGAGCGAGAGGCCTCGCTCATCGAGTTTGGCCGTGACCTCGTCCAGCGACTTCTGGCCGAAGTTCGTGATCGCGAGAAGGTCATCCTCCGTCTTCTCGAGCAGTTCTCCGATGGTGTTCACCTGAGCCCGCTTGAGGCAATTCCTCGGACGCTCTGACATGTCGAGATCCTCGATCGGAAGCTCGAGATCGGGTGAACCTTGGGTGGTGGACCCGGTCTCGCCCAGGGCGAGGCTCATCGGCTCATCGCTCATCTCTTCGACGAGTTGGATGAGCGCCCGGAGCGTCCCGCCCGCGGAGGCCAAGGCCTCGCGAGGCTGGATGGAGCCATCGGTTTCGATGTCGAGCACCAGCTGGTCATAGCTGGCCGCTAGCTCAACACGGGTCGGCTCCACCTCGAAGGACACCCGTCGGACGGGCGAAAAGATCGAGTCGACCGGGATTACCCCGATCGTCGAGCTGGTCTTGTTGACATCGGCTGACACATAGCCCCGTCCCTGGGCCACGGTGATGTCCAGCGCCAGCCGGGCCTTGGCGTTCAGGGTGGCCAGGTGCAGGTCGCGATTGAGGATCTCGACCTCCGAACTGACCTCGATATCACCCGCGGTCACGTCGGCTGGACCCCGGACATCGAGGCGAACCGTCACCGGCTCCTCGGCGTGGCTGATCAGCACGATGTCTTTTAGATTGAGGATGATGTCGGTGACATCGTCGGTGATACCGGCAATGGTGTCGAACTCGTGGAGCGCATCATCGAAGCGCACCTGGGTGATGGCGGCACCGGGAATCGACGACAACAACGTGCGGCGCAGCGAGTTGCCGATCGTGTGTCCGAATCCTGGCTCGAGCGGGCCGATGGTGAACTTCTGGCGGTTGTCGACCTCTTCGCCTGAGGCTTCGACGGTTGGTCGCTGAATGACCAGCATGGTGTTCCTCGTAACTCGACGGGCTTTGTTGGGGGGATTGGAGAGCGTGGGGCACCGACGAACGGTGCACCCCACGCAGGGGACTACTTGGAGTAGAGCTCGACGATGAGCTGCTCGCGCACCGGCACGTCGATCTGCTCTCGCAGTGGGAGCTCCCGCACGGTGATCTGGAGCCCGCCTTCGGAGGTCTCGAGCCACGCCGGAGGCGTGCGATCGAGCACGTCGAGATTCTGGCGGACCGCGACGAGCTCGCGACCTTTGGGCCGCAGGGCGACAACATCACCCTTTCGCACCCGGTAGCTGGGGATGTCCACCCGACGGCCGTTCACGTTGATATGACCATGATTCGTGAACTGGCGGGCCTGGGGGCGGGTCGCACCCCAGCCGGCCCGATAGACGACATTGTCGAGGCGCTGTTCGAGGAGACGGAGCATGGTCTCGCCGGTCACGCCGTCTTTCCGGCTGGCCTCGTCATAGAGGTTGCGGAACTGCTTTTCGGATAGGCCGTAGGTGAACCGGGCCTTTTGTTTCTCCTGCAGCTGGAACAGGTACTCGGAAGGATTGCCGCGCCGGCGACCTCGGCCGTGCTCCCCCGGAGGGTAGGGCCGTTTCTCCATGGCTTTGTTCTCGCCTTGGGTACCCCAAATATTGGTACCGAGTCGACGAGATATTCGGGCCTTTGGCCCTGTGTAACGAGACATTTCAAACCCTCCGGCGCTTGGGCGGACGGACCCCATTGTGTGGCACCGCGGTTACGTCTTTGATTCCGGTTACTTCGATACCGGCGGCCTGTAGTGACCGGATTGCGGTCTCGCGACCTTGACCCGGACCTTTGACCAGAACATCGACCTTGCGGACCCCGTGCTCCATGGCCTTGCGGGCGGCCTGCTCGGCCGCCATCTGCGCGGCGTACGGCGTCGACTTACGCGACCCCTTGAACCCGGTGCCACCGGCACTGGCCCACGCGATCACGTTGCCGGCCTGGTCGGTGATCGACACGATCGTGTTGTTGAAGGAACTCTTGATGTGCGCCACCCCGTAGGTGACGTTCTTTCGTTCCTTACGGCGAGGGCGACGGCCCCCTGGACTCGGCTTGGCCATCTGGTTACTTCCGTACCTTCTTTTTGCCCGCAACGGTCTTCTTAGGACCCTTGCGGGTACGAGCGTTGGTGTGAGTTCGTTGGCCGCGCACTGGCAGCCCTCGACGATGGCGCAACCCTTGGTAGCAGCCGATCTCCATCTTGCGCTTGATGTCCTGGGACACCTCGCGTCGCAAGTCGCCCTCGACCTGCATGCCATCGATCGCCACCCGGAGCTTGCCGACCTCATCGTCGGTGAGATCGCGCACGCGGGTGTTGGGATCAACGCCGGTGCCCTCGGCAATGTCTCGGGCCATCGACCGTCCGACCCCGTAGATATAGGTGAGCGAAATCTCGAGTCGTTTCTCCCGGGGGAGGTCGACTCCTGCAATTCGGGCCATGGTTCAGCCTTGCCTCTGTTTGTGACGGGGATTTTCACAGATGACCCGAACCCGCCCATGGCGGCGAATCACCTTGCACTTCTCGCAGATCTTTTTGACGCTAGGACGGACTTTCATCGGCATCAGCCTTGGATTGGGGCGACAGGATCGCCGGTACACTGTGGGTGGGTCACCGGTCGGCGGACTGGGAGATCGCTTCGAAGTAGCTGTGCTACTTGTAGCGATACGTGATGCGACCACGGGCCAGGTCGTAGGGCGTCAGCTCCACCTGGACACGATCGCCAGGAAGGATCCGGATGTAGTGCATCCGCATCTTTCCCGAGATATGGGCCAACACCTTGTGGCCGTTCTCGAGCTCAACCCGGAACATGGCGTTGGGAAGCGGTTCGATGACCGTACCCTCGAGCACGATCGCGTCTTCTTTGGGCTTCGGCAGTGCTTGACCTCCACATGAATGGGTCGGCCAACATGGCCGACCGCGGGTTGTCGAGTTGTGTCAACCAGTGTTTCGGTCATCCTCGACGGTGTCGAACTAGGGCCAAGCTGGTTGAACGGCGACAAGCGCACCTGTCACCTCAACGGCCCAGGCAGAAAATTGCCCGGCCAATCCGCAAGCCTAGCCGGACAGGCCCACGCGTCCAACTCGGGCAGCGAGCATCAACCCCACACCACACAGGGGAGTCGGTCGGCCCACCCCTGTTCGGGCGGTCAGCGGCGCTCGCGTAATCGTATCGAGCCCCACCGGAAACGTCACGCATCTCGCCGCGAATCGACAGCGACCGGCGCCGACGCGCCGCCGGCTCGGCTCGCCGGGATGGGAGCCCCAGCGATCGCTCGCGACGCCACCCCATCGACACCGACCGGGATCTCCCCGCCAAGCGTCACCCGCCAGAGCTGACGGTCGAAGTCGGTGGCAAAGATGTCACGAGGCGCCAGGTGAGCGGTCGACCGGTTGTCCCACATGGCAACACTGCCCGATGCCCACTGAAACCGAACGGTGAACTCAGGGCGCACCGCATGTTCCCACAGCAGCTCGAGCAGGCCTTGGCTCTCACGCGGCGTCAGATCCACGATCGATTTCAAGAAGCCGGGGCTGATGTAGAGAATGCGCTCACCCGTCTCGGGATGGAGCCGTACCAGTGGATGCTCGGCGACGAGGGTCTGGTCCTCGACCCGGTCCCTGTAGTCCGGGGACGCCTGGCGGCCGCTGGCCGGGGCAAAGCGATGAATCCCGGTCAGCCGGTCGATGAACGTCCTCAGGGGCGGCGAGAGCGCCTCGTAGGCGACGGCCAGGTTCGTCCACTGGGTGTCTCCACCGTATGGCGGGAGAATGTCGCCCCGGAGAATCGAGACCCCCGGCGGGTTGACGGCCGCCGTGATGTCGGTGTGCCAACCGGTCCAAGGACGCAGGAGGGGCTGCCCGCTCCCGCTGTTGGCGGTGCGATGTTTGGCGATGGAGTAGACCTCGGGGAAATCCTGCAGTCCGCCGAACACCACATGACCCGGGGTCGGATCGCCGAACTGGCGGGCGAAGGCCACGTGTTGGGCATGATCGAGCAGCTGATCACGAAAGAAGATGACCTTCCACGCCAGCATGGCCTCCCAGACCTCCCGCCGGAGTGCGGCCGGGAGTGGTTGGCGGAGATCAAGACCCGAAATCTCGGCCCCGAGGTGCACCGACAGCGGCTCGAGCGCGAACGATGGGGCGGTGTCGGTCGTCATGACTCCATCCTCTCAGGTTCAGGGGTCCGCTGGGCGGCCAGGTCGAGACCGGCCGCCTGCTAGCCCGCCGACTCGACCTGAATCAATCCGGCTGATCGGCCGGGCTACACGCCACCGGTTCGGTCGGTTCATCGACAGGCGCTTCCGATGTCACCCGCACGAACCGGTCCAGGCTGACCTCGCCACACTGCAGCGAGTCCCCACGGTGGGACCCGGCGTGGTGGGCCAGCACGATCCTCCCTTACTCAAGGGTCATGGCGCTGGCCGCCAGGACACCCTCCCAGAGAAGCGCCACGACGGTGGTCCGAACCCGGCACGTGGATCGTGAATGTCCCAGCAAGGCACGCGGGACGAGCCTCGGTCGACACAGCCGGATCTCTCGGCTCAGCCAACCATTCACCGATGGGCGTCGATGACCTCGATCAATCGCATGGCGATCTCGGTTTCGGTGCCCAAGCCGTCCACGTTGAGCAACATGTCCCGCCCGGTGAACCAGGCCAACAGGGGTGCTGTCTCTTGCTCATAGAGCGCCAGACGGCGGTCGACGGCCTCGTCGGTGTCGTCTTCACGCCCGCGCCCTTTGATGCGCGCCCTGACCTCATCGAGGGGCACGTCGATGTTCACGGCCAGACCCATATCACCGGCCACAATGTCATCCAACGCTTCCGCCTGGCCGACCGTCCGGGGGAAACCGTCGAGCAGGAAGCCGTGCTCGACCACGTCGTCGCGGCTGAGGCGCTCGGTGACGACCCCGATCATCACCTCATCGGACACCAGCTCGCCCCGATTCATGATCTCCTGCGCCTGGCGCCCGAACTCTGTACCCTCGGCCACTGCGGACCGCAGCATGTCTCCGGTCGAGATGTGAGGCGCCCCGTAGTGCTGCGTCAGGCGAAGGCACTGGGTGCCCTTGCCCGCGCCCTGTCGACCCAAGACCACCAATCGAACTGCCATGCTTTGTTCTCCAGACCCATCGACTGCGACAGCGCCATCACCGTACAGCCCGACGGGAAGAGCCCTGAACGCGGCCCGGTCCGCCAGCGCCTATGGCCAGCTTCCTTACTTGAGGAAACCTTCGTAGTTACGCATCATCAACTGGCTGTCGATCTGTTTCATCGTTTCGAGGGCCACACCGACCGCGATGAGCACCGAGATGCCGCCGAAGCTCAGCTGCTGGACCGACTGCGGGCTGACGAACTGGGCGATGAACAGCGACGGCAACAGCGCGACTGACGCCACGAACAAGGCACCGGGCAAGGTGATCCGGCTCAGGATCCGTCCGAGATACCGCTCGGTCTGGGGACCGGGCCGGATGCCGGGAATGAAGCCGCCCTGCTTACGAATCGTGTCCGCTTGTTGGGCCGGGTCGAAGGTGATCGCGGTGTAGAAGTAGGCGAAGCCCACGATCAACAAGCCGAAGACCACGAGATAGACGATGTTGTCGGGCGACAGAAGATTGTCGTTGATGAACCGCTGGATGGCCTGGCCCCAAGCCGCATCAGCCGGCAGGACATTGGACACCAGCACCGGCAGGTACAGCACGGAGCTGGCAAAGATGACGGGGATCACGCCGGACTGGTTCACCTTCAGCGGTATGTACGTGCTCTGACCGCCGTACATGCGCCGCCCCACCTGTCGCTTGGCGAACTGCACCGGTATCTTCCGCTGCCCCTGCTCGACGAACACGATCCCGACCAGG
>Ga0316190_10000628_pt1 | contig 24646 bp, 26 predicted proteins | sample Eddworburrow2_MG_FD_204929 | JGI IMG/M metagenome (GOLD analysis project Ga0316190, IMG submission 204929) | Coastal sediment microbial communities from Maine, United States - Eddy worm burrow 2 | ecosystem: Environmental > Aquatic > Marine > Coastal > Sediment | place: USA: Maine | collected... | reverse complement strand
ATCTTTTCGGCACTAGCTTTTTGGGTCGTTTTTGTCTTCATCATCAATCCTCTCTAGGTTAACGATGAACCAAAATACTCTCTTAGACAATCAGGCTAATCTGTCCAACTTGTGCTGACGGGGTACAGACGGCGCAATTTGGAAAATTATTAGGAATGTGGCTGGAAAACATTCTGAAAATATGAAAATCTGAACAATATGTGGCTTTTTCGATTGCCCATTTCACGCACCAGTGTGACGAAAATTGTGACTTATTGCCAGCTACAACACTAATCTGCAATTCCCAGACATTATTGCAAATGCCCTGCAAGTCAATGTTTTCAAGATATTTCAAGAAAGATTCATACTTTGGCATGCATTATGCGTGTTATTCATCAAGGCCGCTAATTCTGGTTCGGCAGTTGCAAGCCGTAGTGCGGTTCCAACAGTAAGGAGGAGTGTCATGAAAACTTTTATAGACATGAGCAGCTACGATACCGAACTGGATGAGATGGAGATGGAATACGACGAAGAGATTATTTCCGCCGGATGGAATCCATCTGTCGATCTTATTAATGAGGAACTGCTCCAAGTACCAACTGAAGAACAGATAACGATGGCAGCGGATCTTACTACGCTGAACTCGGAGGATGATTTTTCTGGGGAAATTTCGGAAATGTTCCTGAGAAAGATGTACTCCTACCAGCATTAACCGTTAACTTCGGGCTGGTTTAGTAACAGACCTGCCACCACTATAAAATGCCGTGTGCCCAACGGTTATTCAGGTGGCACCCCTCGCCGCACATCGAAAAGTCCCAACGTGTGCCACAGTGGCACCCAGTCGTGCGCCCCTCTGGATGGGATGACCGAGACCCCATCCGACTCCTCGGGCAGCTATATTGCTACCGCCTTTCCCTAGGATTCAAAAAACACGTCAACATCGAGATTGCTGAATGGGTTTGAGTCGATGCTAAGGTCAGACGGCATATTGGATAATCTCAGCTGGGCATATGTTGCGCTTGTGGATCGATTGGCGGCAAGCTATTTTCAGAACTAAATTATTCCAGCTTAGGTTAACTTGATAGTACCCTCAAGGGTGCGCCATTTTGCTTAACAAACTATTGGAAAACTTATTATGCCTAAAATTCAACTGGAAGTAATTGCGGAACCTGATCAAGGCACAGCATCAGTTATGATACTCACAAATCCAAACCACTCTTCTCCTACACCATTTGCAGTAATCGCAGGAGATGGTAATACTGATTACGTTTGCGGCGGGTGTAAAGCCGTCTTGGCGACAAGAGCAAAACGAGGTCAGATCAAAGACATGGTTATCAAGTGCCTTAACTGTGGTTCTTTCAATGCTCTTCGAGTTACATGAATTATGGTACCGTCAAGTTAATGGTTTCCGAGCAGAAAAAAGGTAGTCATGGGCAGCTATCGACATAGAAAAGTTGTTCAACTTCTTGAGCAGTTATCTATATGAAGTTATATACTTAAGTCGTATATCGGACGGTCTTTTTGTTTTTAGGGGTATGGAAGAAATCAGTATTGTTAGAGTCTGCGAGTCGTTATAGAGAGGGAATCCGTGGGTGGGCATGGGGCCGGGTCACTCACTTCTTCAAAGTGATTATGGGTAATTCCTCTCGCTTCAGGTGGTACTAAAATTCACCTCAGTTAAAGTGGCTCCATTAGGTCGTAATTGTGTTTAATCATGACACGTATTTCATCTACATATGCGTGTTTGCGCTCAGAATACCCGACAAGTCCTGCAGCTAGTTTATGCGCAGTCAGTGGTTTTTTATTATTACGCATCTCTAGACGCAAGACACGTAGCGGTTTGTACATTTCCACACGGTTCAGGTTGCGAATATAGCTGGCGACTGACTCATTGACTGACTTAAATGAAGAGACCTCATGGGTCAAGCCTTTGGTGCGTTTCAAGGGCACAATGCCACAATTTTTAGTAAAGCACCATTCCCCAAAAAAATTGAGTCCTTGTTTGACAAACCGTGATGTTCCCCAGCTTGATTCATTGGCAGACTGGGCCAACGCCAAACGAAACGGCACGGTATCAACACGCAGCTTCAATAGTTTCCAAGCTTCTTCATCGTCAATAGTCGGCATATTGATACGATATTTGTCCGCAATCATTGCAATCCATTCTCTGTCACTTTTTGAAAGGATCTCACCATTGTCGATTAATACGCTAATGTTTAGTAGCCGTTCCCGTGATTTAGCTACTTTTTTATTTTCAGACTGGATGATTGGGCGCATAAAATCAAAGAAGGCTTTCTTTTTCATTTTAGTGTCCTTTATTGCTGCAAATTCAGGTACTTTAGTAATTTCGCCGATATCGACGATCTGATTTTCAGCCCCTTTTTCTGCATGTTCATCACTGCATCCAGCAAAAATAAGTAAGAAGAAAATTGCAAATATATGTGTTGTTAGCTTAAATGATTTATTCACACTACTCCTGACAAAGTAACGGTAGTCCGATTCACTTTAAATAGTGAATGAACTGCTGTCATTTCAGTACCACTCGCTGAGAGAGATTTTACATCATACGTCAGCGCATCTTCGAATTGTAATATTGCATCGGCACATAACATGGATTTTTGAGTTGGACTTCTCCTTTTGGCTGCGATTTCAATCTGTCGATGCAACACACTAGAATCTGCGTAAGCAGAAGGAGTGTTGCCAATGAAACGAAGACCACTCATCTATTACACCGAAACCCAGAAGGCTTTAATGTGGGATTGCTGGCAAAAGGGTGATCTCTCCAGCAGATCGCACAGTTAATTGCCCTGTGTCGCGAAATATCCATCAGTCCGGCAATGTGCATATTCAAAGTTCCTCGTATGTCATCTTCGGTAAATATCGCTTCAACAATACCAATTTAAATCATTCAGAGGTACTTCTTCAGGCTTGCGAGAGTACCGTCTGATGGTACTCTTTTCAAGCCCAGTAAGACGAATGGTTGATTTCGGTGGATGGGTGAAAGGATTGGGGAGGGAATATTTGGGAAGGGCTGGAGGGGAGTCAGATACTCAGTCAGGTTTATCTGCAATTATGTTCACGATTTCTTTTCTTCGCATCTTCCAAAATGACTGCCCCTACACGGAGATTCACAGTCATTTTCGGCAACTCCTGCTTTTCCAAGCGATCATATTCTGCTTTCTCTTCCTTCGTTATAGTACCGGCTATCTTCTTTTTCAGAAGCAGCATAAATTTTTTCATGATCGAGCCAACTTCCTTTGATAATTCCATTGCTTCTATCACAGACTGAACTTATGCCAGTTTTTCCTTGCTAACAATGAGATCGTGGTCAGCTTCACCTTCGCCCTTCAACTTAACCACTCTCGCCACATCACCTTGGCACTCCGAACATTTTCCGACCAACAGTAAATCACTTGATCTGACGGCTCCGGAGAAATGGGTGATCGTGATTTCATGGTGGCATTCCCTGCACCAAACGTTTGAAAGCAGCTGCTTTCTGGTATCACTGGGGATGGTATCCCACAGCTTAGCTGCTGGCGTGGTGAATATAGGGATGGATACGATAGGCATATTAGTCAGAGTCCACACGCTCTCGCAGCTCCTTGCCCATTTTGAAATGTGGCACGTACTTGGCCGGCACTTGAACCGAACCACCCGTTCGTGGGTTACGCCCTCGGCGAGGTGGTCTGTAATTCAACTTAAAGCTACCGAAGCCACGTATCTCTGTACGTTCTCCTTTTGATAAGGTACTACATAGAGCATCAAGAATTATCTTGACGCCAAGTTCGGCATCTTTAGTGAAAAGCTGCGGGTGTAATTCGGCTAGACGTGCGATAAGGTCAGAGCGGTTCATATTACATTTGCCTTTAAACTTAGATTTGGTCTGAATGAATCAGCACGGTAGATCAGTATCGACATACAGTAAGCAATTTAGCTTCCCAGCAGCGGGCGCTTGGCGTACAAATTGTCAGAGAAATTTCCGGAAGACATAAAGGCGATATGCCGCAGAAATATCATCCTCCCAGTCCAACACATTTAGATCCGCTGCCTTCATTATCTGTTCATCGGTTGAAACTTGCAGCCGTTGCTCACTAACCAGTTCGACAGCAGGATTCCATCCGGAGGAAATAATCTCTTCGCCGTACTCGATCTCCATCTCATCCTGTTCAATTTCGTAGCTGCTCATGTCCATAGTGATTTTCATAACACACCTCCTTCGGTTTGAACCGCACTTCGGCTTGCAACTGCTGAACCACGATTTGCGGCTTTTGTAAGCCATATCCTAATGAAATCTAATAGAAAAACAATTGGACTTCAGTGCATTAGACCTTGGTACAAGAAAATAAAAACAGGACGTTTCTGTCGGGTTACTGAATGATCTCAGGTGGGAACCGGTGGTGTTTTTGGATCGATTGGGAGTTATTCATATCACTCAGGCGGAATTATTTTTGTCAGTACCTAATGAATGGTGGGTGGCCTTGGCTCCTGATAATTTGTCGATGCATCCCTTTCTTGAGCAACCAGTCTCTCGGCGTCCCGTTCAGAATCAGGATACCAGTCCGGAACACTGTCATCATCTTCCCATTCATAACGCTTGATTGGAACCCTGTCCCAATTCCGGTACAAAAACGCCATTGCAACTCCAAGTATCGCACCGGATAAGTGGAGTTCCCAAGACATTTTTGGGCGAATAGGCAAGATTCCCCACACCATAGAACCGTACAAAAACCAGACAAGCAGGGATACCGCGATCGAGCGCCTATCACGTCGAATAATTCCGCTGACAAAAATAAAAGCCAGCACTCCATAAAGAAATCCACTCGCACCAATATGCATGCTAGGCCTGCCAATAAACCAGACTAACAAACCGGACCCTAGCCATATCATAGGCAAGGTCCGAAGGGCTGCGTTTGGATACAGATAAAGGATTGTAGTAAGACTCACGATGAGCGGTAGTGAGTTTGAAAATAGGTGCTCAACATCTCCATGCAACAAGGGTGAAGTCAGAATGCCAAGCAAGCCTTCCGCATCCCGAGGCCTTAAGCCGAATCTGTCTAACTGAAGTCTCTCTTAATTCAGGCAGCAATCTGTCCAAAAGGTTTTGACGACGTACACTAGAGTATCCATATCGGTATTTCCAAGCGTGAACTAAAAGTATAAATGGGTTACGAGGATTGATTTTTTAACTTTTTTCATTCATAAATATTACTGTTAATCCGCAGGTCCCAGATTCGAGCCCTAGTCGGGAAGCCAGAATTAACTCGTTATAAATCATGCATTTATACCGCCATCCTGGGTGGTCTTTTTGCGTTTCCGGTACGACCACGTGATCGGTATACCGAAAGTCCGTGGGACGGCATAAAAGTATAATCCGTGAATCGGTGGCACTTTTGGATCGATGCTGATGTATTCATGACTGACTCGATTTACCACCAAGATGGATTTAACTTGTTAGCACCATCAAATGTGTTGTTTGATTATTACGATTCATATTTCTTCTTCAGGCTTTTCCATAAGGATCTGGTCTTTCCTACCGCGTTCGGTAAAGGATCGTTAAGCAGGTAACGCCAGCCGGTTTCCGAAAATCCGAACCCAGCCACACCAGGTGGGAGTGACCTGAACACCGTCAACTTCAATGCTTGGTAAGGCTCAATATAACGATTGTGGCGATAACAATTTTTAGGCAACAACTGACCAAGTCCGGCAATAACTGATAGATGGGGAAAGTTGACACCGGCACCGAATGAGCCTAGCAGGCTGGCCCAATACCGAGCATTGAGCTCGATTATCTTGACACACCCACCTTCTTCCTCATCCACTCTTAAGTCGAGATGAGCTACACCGCTCCAGCCTAGCGCACTGACTAGATTTCTTACAACCTTCAGCACCTCTTCATGCATCAAGAACTCTATGGCAATAGGTGGGAGGAAGCGCAATCGATTAGGAATGATGCCCTTTTGGATTGTGAAGGCAAGAATCTCGCCATCAAGACACAGCACACTACAATCAATGTCATAGCCTTGAACTAGTTCCTGGATTATGAATTCTGATGTTACTTCCAGATGAGATTCTAGAAAATGTTCAAGCGAAGCAAGATTGTCAAACTGACGAATACCTCTTCCATTGGTGCCGCGAGTGGGTTTGAGCAGAACCGGAAACTTCAAATTTCGCAGATGTCTGTTAAGCTTTGTATCCGACCTTAGCAGAATAGTATGCGGGGTCGGCATGTTGTTAGTTTGCATGAAATCTGCGAGTTGCCATTTGTCTATTGCTTTATCAAATGAATCAAGTGGTGGTACTGGTGCAAGAATTAAACCATCGAATTTATTGCGATGAGAAGCTACCAATCTGATACCAGACTCGGAAACTGGCAACAGAAATTCTGCGCCAGTTTTACTAACGGTGGACGAGATTACATCCAGAATATGGTCATCGTCATGGGCACTGTCATAATGGGTGAAGGATGCACAATGTCGGCTAAAATGCACATTCGACCAAGGGTCGCTTGACAGAACATGTATCTTTAAGCCTTTGACGTTAGCCAGACAACAAATTACAGGCAACGCAAGATGATCTGCTTCACCGTCTGGTATCAGGATTGAAAGTACTTCTTTGCGCATCACTTTTGACATGCGAGCACCAATTATTCAAAGTGTTGCTATTAGAATTCTTAGTATTTCAATAGAGAATCAGTGAGGTGTAAATTCATCAAAAATCTCAATACCAGTCTAGTAGAGACTTTTGACAGATATTGACAATATAACTCCTGAATCAAAGAAAACACAACCAAACAGTTCCTCTATATCCCACCACCTTTTCCCTAGAAGCCACCCAAAATGCAAAAGCACGTAAACTTTGGGATTGCTGAATGGGTTTGAATCGATGGTAAGGCCAGACGGTATATTGGATGATCTCAGTTTGGAACTGATGACGCTTGTAGTGGAATTATTCATGACTCAATTATCACCACGATGGAGTTAACTTGTCAGTACCATTATTACCATGATTACATTTTTTTGCTTCGACCTAGTTAATGAAGCACTCAATGTTGCTTCCACCAGTCTGCAATGATACCCCCTACCGCAGGATTGACCAGATAACCGTAAGAACAATGACTGTTCAAGCCTTCATCGGTACGGAAAAAATTGAAGATTCCTTGATAATAATCTTCAATAGATTCCACCAGTCCTTGCTCAATCATGGAGCCGAAGCTGTCGTGAAAATTGTGGTTCAAGGCGGCGAGATCGCCTACAGATGCTAAATTAATCCAGTGCTGTATTATCTCAGGGTAACTTTCCTTGCCTTGTCCGTTCATACCCATCAGTTTTCGTTTTATATAGCGCATACCCAATGGACTGCCTATGGTCAAAAAGTCTATTTTTCCATGCAACTTTTCCTGATGAGTCAGTTCCCATAAAGCATCGTAAGCAATAAAAGATCCTTGGCTATGACCAATCAGCAGGATGTCCTCTTGATTTTTTAGCAAGGGGCGCAACACACGCTTTAAATTATTACGTATATCAATTGCTACATTATTGCTATTGTTGAAATAATATTTAATATCTTGATCAGTACTTCGTATCTCCTCTGGCAGAAATTTTATCAACGCGGGAACATGATCCGCCATATTTAGAATTAGTCTGCTTATCATTACAATCCATGAATTGGCATCCTGAATATCCTGTTTTGTGGGGCCGTGCTTGTTGATTAATAAGTTAATCCATGGAATCTCGTGAGAAATATCCCGGTATTTACGATAAAAACGGTAGTTCCAACTGATTAAATGGAATTGTTTTTGATGAGTCTGCAGGTCACAGGCTATAGAGCTGTCAGTGCGGCGAATACCTTCAGTAAGGGTGCGCCAGAGTAATCTTCTGTGCTGTGAGGCATGAGGTTCTGGGTTTTTCCCTGGCACGAAGATAATATGTTTAATAGCCATTATTTGCTTTCAAATCATTTCATTCGTGGCAATATTTGCCATACTGGAAGCATTTTGTTTGCAGAATGCAATTCATCTTTATGGGAAAGGTTATTTCTATAGAAATAGAAGTAATTTCCATTAAATTGCGCAAGCTTAATATTCGTTTGGCATAACTGGGCCATTCAATATTAATATTCCGTGAGTAATGAGGTTACACCCCCGTCATAAAGGAATATATAAGTACGAACACATATGTTAGCCGTCATTGGGCCCAAGACTTTTCAATCTGCAGCTTAGTGAGCGATAAGGAATTCCCAACAATCGTACTGCCTCTGTCTTGTTGGATTTTGCTTCTTCTAGCACCTCAATAATCGCCTCGCGCTCAAGGCACAAAGCCAGCATCGGGCTCAATTCTAGGTTTGAAATTTCAAGGTATGGTGGATCAATCCTTGTCGGGAAGCCAGAGTTCATTCGTTAAAAATCTTGCAGTTAGACCGTCATCTTGAGTGGTCTTTTTGCATTTCCGATACGGCCACGGGATCGACATACCGAAAGTCCGTGGGAGGGAATATCCATCAGACTATCTGGCCTTATTCAATGTTCCTCATATGCCATCTTTGGTATGTATCGCTTCAACAATCCTCTCTCTGAGGTAACGATGAGCCAAAATACTCTCTTAGACAATCAGGCTAATCTGTCCAATTTGCGCTGAGGAGGTACACCCACTTTCAAAACCAATCTAATCGTTGCGATGATTAAGTGCCGCAAAACGTGCGATAACCTATAGTTTCTTCAGAAGCAGCCGGTTTGGCACAAAAATGTGCAGCCTCGCGAACGGTATATGGTTCACGCAATACCTCTAGCAGTTGGTTAAACGGAGCAAGGTCGTTATTAAAGGTGGCAGCTTCTAGAGCTTGTTCGACAAGGTAGTTGCGGGGGATGAGGTAGGGATTCACGCGCCGCATGTCCGCAGCAATCTCTGTAGCGGTTTTTTTCTCCCGGGACAATCGAGCCCTCCAGCTCAGAAGCCACTCATCGAGCTTTGCCGTGTTGCCACGAATCACGCGCCGCAAAGGCGCCAGATTGGATTCTGCTGCATCCGCGAGGTAGCGCCATGCCAGAATGTAATCAGCTTGCCCAACTTGCAACGCTTCCAAGAATTCTTGTGCCAGCTTTGCATCCCCCGCTTCGATGCGCTCAAGTCCAAGTTTGTTTCGCATCATTGCTAGCCAAGCATTTTCGTATTGTTCTGGAAATATGTTATTAGCTTCTGTCGCTAATTGAAAGGCTCGCTTGGTACCCTTGTGTAGAAGAGGTAACAATGTTTCAGCAAAACGCGCCAAGTTCCATTGTGCAATCATGGGCTGATTTCCAAATGCGTATCGTCCGCTATGGTCTATTGAACTAAACACCGTTGCAGGATCGTAATGCTCCAAGAACGCGCAAGGCCCATAATCTATGGTTTCGCCTGAAATTGCCATGTTGTCTGTGTTCATTACGCCGTGAATGAATCCGACACACATCCAGCTTGCAATTAGTTTTGCTTGTCTGGCAGACACCGCAAGCAAAAACTCTATATAGGGCAGACCAATCAAGTCTGGGTAATGACGGCGGATTGTGTAGTCCGTAAGTCTTCGTAAGTATGTAACTTCATCGCGAGACGCGAAATATTCAAAGGTCCCGATTCGAATGTGGCTTGCAGCAACGCGGGTCAAAACCGCCCCAGGCAATAAAGTATCGCGATGAACGAACTCCCCGGTAGCAACAACTGCCAGTGCACGAGTGGTTGGTATACCGAGATAGTGCATAGCCTCGCACATCAGGTATTCGCGCAGCATTGGTCCTATAGCTGCCTTACCATCGCCATTACGCGAAAAAGGGGTACGCCCGGAACCTTTTAATTGGATATCCCTGCGCATCCCCACTCGATCAATCACCTCGCCTAGCAAGAGTGCCCTACCATCACCAAGCTGCGGTACAAAATTACCAAATTGATGTCCGGCATAAGTCTGTGCTATAGGCTCTGCACCAGATGGAAGAATATTTCCAGAAAAAATCTTCGCCCCTTCTGGCGTATTGATCCCTTCCGTCGCTAGTCCAAGTTCTTCGGCCAAGGCATGATTAAACTTTACCAAGCGCGGTGCAGGTGCCGTTTCAGCCTGACAATGTGCATAAAATCCACCCAACTCACGCAAATAGCTATTATCAAACTTGAACTGTGTGATATTAGATTTGATAGTTTTTTTCATGACGATCTCGTTTAAGAGTTCTTGTGATTCATCTAAACATCCTGTCGATACATAGTTCCGTATTTGTGCGGTATGTCAGTGATCTCCCCCCGTGGCATACTGAATCCATTCGCCAGCATCTGCTAATGGCACAGAGCGGTACATCACTTCAAGGAATATATTGCCTGAAAGTAGACATTGGCATGAAAATATTTACCTAGCCGCAAGGCGGAACGTAGTCACGGGCAGCTAACGGGTATTGACAAGTTAATCCACAAATCCCTTTTAATTGGTAAATTATCTTTACTCAAAAACTAATAATCAATGACTTGGGGGAGGGTTGTCTAGGATGATTTCCACCTAAAATCAGTTAACTTATCAGTACCGTTATTCTTTGCATTTGCCATCACCCAAATCCAAACCTAGGGGAAACGCTGATTTAATTGGTTTTGTCTTGCACGTGAAAGTGGAAAACCAGCTAAATGAAAGTACTGGTCCTCCACTTTTGCGGAGATGACAAATTAATCAGCGTATCCCTAACTACCATGAACCACCAAAATTTCACAGCAACAAGCACTATTTATAACTCTCATAAAATCAATATTATAGGTAAATGTATTGACAAATAATGTCATTACATGACATATTTTGTCACATATGCCGCGCAGGATTTATTGCTCTGATTCACAGGATAAAAAAATATTGCAGAACGCCAACAACTAAATTACAGCCACGAAATATTCATATAAATATTTTAAATCAGCAAGTTAAAAAATTTTCCAGGAAGATGCATCCGTATGTTATTAAAGCCATGATAAACATATCGAAAACATTGGCATGCCTATTGCTTACGTGTTAGACCGTACTAGACCGTACTACAACACGCTAAATGTGTTTTGTCATTAAACAATAATTTTTTAAGGATAAATAAGTTATGAGAATCCATCAGATGAAAAAGCTGGCCGTTTCTACTATCGCTGCTGCTGCAATGTTTGCAGCAACCGCACCTGCTGCACAAGCAGCTACCGCAAACAGTGGCGCTTTTGACGTTAATATAACTTTAACCTCGGCATGTACAGTCACTACACCTGGAAACCTTGCTTTTACCTACACCTCATTGGGACCAGCGGCAACAGCAACCTCTCCTTTTGATATCGCCTGCACCACCTCACTTCCATACACGGTTGCCGTGTCAGGAGCAGCGGTAACAGATGATGTTGTTAATTTAGCTTACACTCTGGCTGTCACTGCGCCTGCTGGTGGTGGTATAGGTACGGGTGCCGCTCAAGCTTACTCTATCGACGGTACAATAGCTGCTGGTCAGGCAGGTACTTGTGCAGGAGCAAGCTGTATAAATACCCTCGCTACAAACAAATCTAAAACTGTGACAGTGACTTACTAACCCGATAGCTAATCTAAAAGGTGAGATAAAGCAGTGCCCCTCACTTTTACGAAAAAAATTATAATAGGTAAAAATATTTCACATCAAAGAATTGCTGCCAAGGTGTTAACTTTGGCAGCAATTCTGTTTTTATGGGCATCACCTGTTCAGGCAGCAATCAGAAGCGCCCAGTTTGATGTGTCAATCAACCTGCTATCAGATGCTATTAGCACTAAAGGATTATGTCTTACTCATACAGGTTCAGGAACTTTTGGCGCGACAATAACCTACGTTTGCTCAACCGGCACAACAGTCGATATATCAACCAATCAAGCTGACACACCAGTTCGTGGTGATGCCTACCGTTTTTTAACTCATATCATCAAAGCTGGGGTATCGTTAGGCACAGTGGACAGTTACTCAGGAGGAGGTACAATCACCTCTTGGCGAATGGTCAATTTGGCTAATCGAGAATACCTTGAGATGATGGTTCATTGGTAACTACTCGAATCACATTTTTCCACTCAACACATTTAAAGAGGGATTTAAAATCAATACCTTGATAAAATTAATTGCACTTAACCTGTTAGGCTTGTGCCTTATGACTCCTGCATATTCAGGGGTTTTTTCAGTAAGCCCGGTACGTATCTACATGTCTCCAAAGGAAAAGGCTGTAGCTGTAACCATCACCAATGAGAGTGATGAAGAAATGGTCATGCAGGCCGACTTATATGTGTGGAAGCAAAAACCTAACGGCGAAGATGACTTAACGCTTACTGAAGATATGTTTTTATCTCCTCCTATCATCAAATTGGCTGGAAAGGGCCGTCAGGTTGTGCGTTTAGCAAGAATTCGTCCTGCAAAGTCAGATCAACAACTCACCTACAGAATGATCGTACGCGAAGTCCCTGAGGCCAAGCCAAACAATGACCAAGTACAACTGCAGATTGCTTTGGCATTTTCAATGCCGGTCTTTATCACACCTCCCGCAGCGAAAAACAAGCTTAATTGTGTTATTGAAAAAGATACGACTAAAACCATCAGCGCAATATGTGAAAATACTGGCAGTGCCTATGCACGACCACTTGATTTTGCTCTCACCAGCTTGTCAGGGAATACATTAGCCAGCAGCGATAAGGGTGGATATATACTTTCAGGCATCAAGCGCAACTTTGGCTTGGAGTCGCTCGGCAAAAATCTTCCCGAAGGCATGGCCAAGCTTACAGTCATGCTAGATGACGGAACAAAACATATCTTCGATGTGAATCTTCCTGAGTAAGGTTCTCATAGTGGGGATTTTCATCTACCCGCTCCTACTCCTGCTCCTATACAGTGGGCAGCTCTATGCGGCCTCGGAGCTACAGCCTCCAACACCCAGCAGCACGAGTCCTGCAACCACAACAGATTCATCACCCGCTCCAACACAAGCAGATTCTCCAATAAGTCAGACTACCGATAATATACTACCGCTGGAGATCGTAATTAATGGCACCAAAAGCGGCACATGGTTATTAGTGGAGCACGACGGAGAAATGTATGCTCCTGCGGACGCATTTGAGGAATGGCGCGTTCAGCTACCACCAGATGTAAAATCCATTAAATTGACACACTTCGACCAACCATATTTACCGTTATCTGCTGTGCCAGGCTATCGGTTTAAAATGGATTTCGCCAACCAATCCGCAGAGTTACTATTCTCCCCACAAGTTTTTTCAGCAACCAGGCTTACCCAAGAGAAATCAAAGAAACCAGTGACCAGCAAGGTCCTGCCCAGTCTTTTCTTAAATTACGATTTAAATTATTCCACATCCATTCTGCGTGATGCTCACACAATACGAGACTTGGGATTACTCACGGAATTTGGTGCTTCTAATTCACTGGGAGTAATCACAACCAGCCACATAGGACGTAATTTGACCAATGATGATACCTTAGGCAACCCTAGAACTTGGGTTAGGCTGGAAACCACTTACACTAAAGATTTTCCGGATAGAAGCCGTACACTCAGACTAGGTGACACCAGTACTCGTGAAGGCTTGTGGTCGCGTAACATCTATTTCGGCGGTGTTCAATATGGTAGCAACTTTGCGCTAACACCGGGTTTCGTCAGTCAACCAATTCCCGCACTGGTTGGCGTATCTACAGCGCCATCCTCCGTAGAAATGTACGTTAACGATGTATTGCGCCAGGTCTCCAAGGTGCCTACAGGACCTTTTGCCATCGATAACTTCCCATTACTGACCGGTAGCGGTGACGTAAGGATGGTGGTTCGTGACATTTTTGGGCGCGAAACTGTGATTGAGCAATCCTTTTTTATCACGACCGATTTACTTTCAGCTGGTTTAAATGATTGGAGCATAGAAGCGGGAAGACTACGTCAAGATATCGGAGTAGCTAGCAGCAACTATGGTCCTAAATTTGTCAGTGGAATGTGGCGTCACGGCTACAACAATGACATAACACTGGAAAGTCATGCAGAGGCGACCTCCCAACAAAGAGCTCTGGGTTTAAGTGTAGTGTCTACCCTACCAAAACAAATTCTGGGGAAAGCTTCGTTGGCAATTAGCAGCGAACAAAATCAAAAGGGAGCACATTGGCTATTGGGTCTGGAGCAACAGCGACTACGCAGCAACGTATCATTTCAGGTTAAAGGATCAACTGTTAATTTTCGTCAAATAGGTCAAGATAACGCGACTTCACCAACTAAACTGCAAATTGCAGGTAACTGGAGTTACTCACCCCAGAACACCCATTCTTTCGGTTTAGGTTTGGCCAGCATCAGTCTGTTTGATAATACACGTATTACCACATTGTCCGGCAATTACTCTGTACGCGTAGGCAAACATAGCAACCTCAGCTTTACCGCTAGCAGGGCTATTGCTGGGGCTGATGGCACATCGGCAGGAATATTCCTCGTTATACCGATGGATAACAACATAACAGTTAGCTCGAGTGCTAACGTCCATGGCGACCAGCAAGATTTCTATACCTCTGCCTCACGAAACCCAAATCATGAAAGTAATTTTGGCTGGCGCACTTTAGCTGGATATCAACAAGACAGAACACGTGCTGAAGGCGGAATATTTTTTATGGGACGCTATGGCAGGGTATCCAGTGACGTAAGCACTTCATCAAATCAAACTGCTATCCGCATTGGTGCCAGCGGAGGATTGGTGCTAGTAGATAAACATCTGTTTCCTAGCGAACAGGTGAATCAAAGTCTTGCTGTCGTCGAAATCGGTGGGTATAACAACGTTGGTATCGGCTTGGGAAATCATGTACTGACACATACTCATACCGACGGTATAGCATTGCTTCCCCGTCTGCTGCCATACCAAAACAACGCCATAAGACTAGATCCAAACGACCTACCGATGAGTGCTGAAGTAGACACAATCGAGCTAAACGTCGTGCCAGCTTGGCGGAGCGTTGTCAAAGTTGTTTTCCCAGTGCGTGGTGGTCGTGGCGCATTGCTTACTGTCATGTTTGAGGATGGCGAAGTCGCACCACCTGGTGCCACCATGAAAATTGAAGGTGACACACAGGAATTCTATATAGCACGCCGTGGACAAGCCTATATTACCGGACTACAACCTAGCAATCACGTGCTTCTTAACTGGAATAATCAACAATGCAAAATCGACGTTACTCTCCCGCCGGAAATACCGGACGAGATTTCCCGCATAGGCCCACTACTATGCAAAGGAATTACACGATGAAGCTCCAATTAATTCTAATTAAACCAATGCGTTGGCTTGAATCCACCCTATTGCTTCTACTTCCTACCTGCGCTCATGCATTGGTAACTTGCAGCATTAGCTCTGGTGGGGTTTTGTCCGCATACAACCCATCCGACCTTGCTATCAATACAAGCTCAAACTCTTTTACAGTAACTTGCAGCAGAGATAATCCCCGCCGCGGCAGAAGGAACGTGAGGGTACAGTATGAAGTAGTGGCAGGAAATGGTTTGAATGCCCTTGGCACCCAAAACCGTGCTGCACTTACAGGTAGCTTCATCAATTACGATCTTACCAGCGATGCAGCATGCACAACCCTATGGAATGGAGGTCGTAGGTCTTCCCTGCCAAATCCAGCTGCAAGATTTAATTTAGCGAAAGGCGCAACGGTTACTAATACATACACCTATTACGGCTGCATTCCACCAGGTCAATTGGTTATTCCACCAGAAGGAACCTATACTGACATAGTCACAATGAGTTTCTCTGTCGGCAGAGTGAATGGCGAAGCATCTACCTTTACTGGTGGAACCTTCCCAGTGTCCATCATTGCACCCGCCACCTGTAACTTCACCACACCACCATCAAGTCTGATTTTTAACTATCCATCATTTAGCCCAGTTCCAGTCTTGGCGAACACTGCATTCGGTGTTACCTGCACTACCTCTTTACCATACACAATGGCACTTGATAGCACTACCGGGGTTATAGCGGGGTTGAACTATTCACTGACACTAAATGTAACTGGCACTGGCGGTGTAAACCCACTCGCCAGTACTGGCACTGGAGTCCCGCAAACCTTTTTCGTGAACGGCAGCATCGCTGCTTCACAAGTCGGAATCTGTGCCACCGCCAACTGTTCGGGTGTACAAATTCATACTTTGACCATCACTTATTGAACTTATCGTGTCACTCTAAAACAAAACGCAGATTGCGTACTAGATTTAAACTCACTAAGACACAACGTCTTCTGACATCTATTGACATGCTTTTCAAGCCAAGGTGACTAAGATCTGACAAATTAAAGCCTGTTTAAAGCAACAGTCATTGATCTAAACAAAACCTTCCTCCTCTCAATGCTACTACGCAACCATTACGAATGGATTAGCTAACGGAATAATACTTTTTGTGCTGCTACTAAAACGTAAGTGACTTTGGAAATTCATATTGAAGGGCAGCTTGTGGCACAGAGCTGAACTCTGATTCGTCGAACAGTTTTACTGAAAGTAGTCATCCATCTTTTTCTGTCAGGTAATTTATTAAGGCTGAACAAAAGTAGTCGTTTGCCAAGTACAGCTCACGACACATAACGGACAGTCAAGTTTCCCGATTTCAGTCTGTCTCATTCTGAATAGTGGTATAACCTGATAAAAGCAGAATGATATCCAAACGTTCGCAAATGCAGTTGACCTGAATTTAAAGTACACTCACCAAACGAAATGAATTACTGAGTCAACCAGGGGTTACCATGCAATTTTCAAAAGGAATGTTAGTTATTACTGTCGTATTGCCGCTGATTGTTGGCTTGAACGGATGCGCCAGCGGATTGATCGGTGAACGCAAGGGTTCTGACCGAGTGTCTTTAGCCGATGCAAATCAGGTTGGTGACTGTCAGCCCAAGGGGAAAACCATTGTTAGCGTTCTTGCCAAAGTTGGATTTCTCAATCGACTTGAAGAAGTCGTGGAAACTGAATTGTTACAAATGGCACGGAACGATGCGGTGGATTCCGATGCAGATACGGTCGTAAAGGGTGAATCAAAAGAGTTCGGCAAACGCACTTTTGAATTGTACAAATGCCGACCTTGATCAGAATATTATTTTTTGGGGGATGAACTTATGCTCTTGGCACAAAGCAGATATTCCCTTCAAGTGTGTTTATCTAAAGATAGCCATTCTTGACTACAAGAGATTCCTCATAGTAAATATTGCCAAGAAACGCTGTATATCCTCTTCATTTTCATTTGCAGGCCATTCAACTTCTGCTGGATAGGGACGCCATATTCGATTCCTAAAATATGTCCGCTTTCAAACATATGACTGATACCCATTGATGCATCCCAACGGGTTCCTCCTGAGTTTTCCACATCAAAGGTGGGAGACATGTTGCGCTGCATCATAGTGATCGCATCTGCATTTCCGGCGATTTTTTGCCAATCTGAAAAAGTAACTCGTCCAGTTATTGAAGTGTCTTTCAATAGACTCAACTTAATCCAAGCTTGTCCATCTGTGCGGTTACCCAGAGCATAGTTCAGGTTATTATTGTTTAACCTGAAGGTACGGCTTCCCTGAATTCCCCAATCTAAATTTTCATAAATTTTTCGATATGTGACACTAGGTGTCAAGTCATAGGTTCCGCTCCCAAGTTGCATGTCGTAGGGCAATATGCCTTGACTATCTTCTTCAGTGATGCTGCCCGTAGGAAGTGAAAGCTCCAAATTTGTTAGAAACCGTGAAGAATTTTTGTCATATAACTTATACATTGCACCAACTCTCAAGTCACCAAACCCAGAGGATTCCATGGTTGAACTAGCACCACTCGCCGCAACCATATCCATCTTGTTGTTAAGGAAACCCACCATAGACATCCAACTAAGATTTTCACTCGATGAGTACATGGCCATCAACATGTGCATATCCATATTCATTGCCGTCGGAGCCATCATATAGTTGCCACCAATGGAATTGGTGTAGGGACTGCCCATTTTGACTACATCTGTGGCAGAAACATTGCTGTCGCCATCTAAAAGCCCCTCCATTTGCATGCGCATAAAGCGATATTCGAACATCCAGCTTCCGGTCTTATGTACATGATGAATGTGATCTCGCTGAACACTATTTTGCTGATGATGACTATGCGATTCGTGCTTCATGTCATTGTCGTCAGGAATTTCATCAGCCTGAACTATGCAAGTTGTTGCTAGTAGAAAGGTAGCGAACAGAGCAAATATCAGTATACGTTGTTGTAACAAGGGGTGATTTAGCTTCATTTTCATAATTCAACGAGTAGTTGTGTGGAAGAAATAAATAGTAATAATTATAGGGGTATTGTATCAACTATCGTCCGCTTCTAGCTGCGGACTCAACCGGTCGGTGCAATTCAAAATGCTTCATCCGCACAGCATCAACAATTTTTCCACCAGTTCGCGATGATGCTCCCCACGGCGGGGTTGACCATATATCCATATGAACGATGGCAATTAAGCCCTTCATCGCTGCGAAAGAAGTTGTAGATGCCACGGCTGTGATCTTCTATGGATTCGATCAATCCATTTTCCAACATAGGATGAAAGCTTTCGTTGAAATTACAATTGAGCGCTGTAACGTCGCCCTCGGCTGAGAGGTTTATCCACCGACCAATCCTGTCAGGATAGCTTTTCTTCTTGCTTTCGTTCATGCCCAACAAGCGCCGTTGTATGTAGTGCATTCCAAGCGGGCTGCCAAGCGTCAAGAAGTCTACTTTACCTTTAACTCCTTCTTGATTTGAAAGCTCCCACAATGTGTCGTAGGCAATAACAGAACCGAGACTATGTGCAATCAACAATACTGACTCCTGCTTTTCAAGCAAAGGGCGTAGTGTTTGCGCCAGCAGTTTACGAATTTCGCTGGCAATGTGATTGGTGTCATTGAAGTAGCGGCTAATCTCATTGGCGGTGCTTCGCACCTCTTCGGGCAGTAATCGTATCAACAATGGAATGTGATCTCCCAGCGTTAACACGAGGCGGTCTAGCCAAATATTCCATGAATTTGCATCCTGGATGTCCTGATCGGTTGGACCGTGTTTGTTGATGAGTGCATCGATCCATGGGATATCCATGGTGATGTCTTTATGCTTGTGGTAGTAAAGAAAGTTCCAGCTAATAAGACGAAATTGCGAATAGCAAGCCTGCAGCGTATTGGCTGTAGCACTATCTGCGCGACGTACTCCTTCAATAAGTGTGCGCCAAAGTAACTCGCGATGTGGAACTTCCTCCGGTTTCGGATTCTTTCCCGGCACATAGATAATCTGCTTTGTTGCCATAGTATGCTTGCCTGAATTTTCATAAAACTCACAGGCTAAGATGGGTGCTGACAAGTTAACTAATTTTAGGCGGAAATCAACCTAGAGCACTCTCCCCAAGCCATCGATTATTCATTATTGAGTAAAGATAATTTACCCACAAATATTGGTTTGTACATTAACTTGTCAATACCTTCAATATCACGATGACTGAGATTGAATCGATGGTAAAGCCAAACGGCATATTGGATGATTTCAGGTAGATATCGATAGGCCTTGTAAAGAGATTGAGGGATTTTCATGACTCCAATATCCCCAAGGTGGAGTTAACTTGTCAGCAACAGGTTCTGATTGAATTTTTTCATTCAAACGCATCCAAGCCTAAGGTGCTCAGCGCAGTCTGAAGAAGTTTTGTTGCTTCCTGTAGTGTTTTGATGGCGGCTGTATGGTTTCCACCCGCCGCCTGTTTTTCGGCGCCACCATGTGCCTTGAGAGCATCTTGTACAAAACGCCCAGTCAATTTGAGCGTGTTTTCGTCTGGCTTGAATTGCTTGCGAGCGATTGGCATCAGTTCCTCGTAGCTATGGTAACGAGCCATCTCGTATTCAAATTCCTCGGCAGGTGTATTGAACTGATGGTCGTACACAAAGGCTGTCGATGCAAGTAATTCGTTAAGAACCGAAATATATATGGCATGCACTTTTTTCAAAAGTACAGAACCTTCAGGATACTGGCCGTCGCTCACCAACGTCTGGGCGTTTTGGAGCAGGCTGTATGTGGGCTCGATCCTTGCATCATATTTCTTTGCGTCTTTCAGTGGCATGCCCTTACGAACATCCTGATATGTGGCGTCGAAGGAACGTACATCCTCCAACAGCTCGGCATATTGCTCTCGCTGCTTCGTTTCCACCTGAAGCGGATCGGAAGAAAGGTGTACTGCATCTTCTATCACACTCAGCGCTTCGCCCAGAAACGAATCTGCCAATATCATGTTGCCTGCATTGAAGGCATCATTTGCCCTGTCATAAAGGGTGCGCGCCAATTCCATTGGCTGAATGAGTTGCTCTTTCTCATTTTGTGCTGTGCGCCCGGAGAGCGGAGATTTTTCCAACAGCATTTTGACCAGCTTCAGTTCCTGCAGAATTACTTCTCGTGATGGTTGGACAACATCATCTGCCAATGCGGGATTTGAAGCAATCAGTGCTATGGCTAGCAACCAAAGTGCAATCGCTCTTCGTATCAATAACACCAAATTCCGGAAATCAGTATGTAGCATAGCATCAACCGACCGCTTGTGTGACAACTGAGTCGAATCATACTGCAATTTACATAGTCCGGAATCAACTACAAAGCCGACTTAATGGTATTGACAAATTAACTACTCGATATGGCCACACCCAAGCATCCCGGAATACGCAATCTGATGTTTTCATGACTCAATTATCACCAAGATGGAGTTCACTTGTAAGTACCTAAACAATGGCAGTTTACTTTTGTTAACACAGTAACCGTCACCCGACAATTGAATCATCGAGTGACACAGGTACCACCTTAGAACTTTAATTCACCCCATAACCATGCTTTTTTGGTATCAAGCTTACCGGCTGCATTATTGGAACCTGCAGTATATTTCGCGTATTTCAACCCTACCGTATAGTTTTTGTCGATTGGCTTCACCACTACCAAGTCCATTTCCTTGCCTAGGTTGCTATTACCTGTAGTAGCGTTGGTCTTATCCGTTTTGAAAGTGTGAAAGACCGCCGCGAGTTTGACACCAGCAATTTTGGTTCCAGCTGATACATAAGTATCTTTCAAACCATCCGAAGGTGTGCCCAAAAACAGGTCAGCCCAACCGTTAAAGGCATGGAGTGTAGCAAGCGGAGTAGAGAATGACTTCGTTGTAGCAGCACCACCAACCTTGGCAGTAGCACCAGAATCCGCACCCAAAACTTCATACCCCAGCTTGAAAACCGCACTGGAAATGTCTATTCCACCCTCGAGTAAAGTGTAATTAGCTGAATATTCTGTTGGATTATTTCCTCCGTCTTTCTGGGTAGCAAATTCCCCCGTATACAGCAGCTTATTGTCACTGATGGGTACACTCCCCGTTAGCCTGATGCCCATAGTATCGGCTGTATTGTCAGTTGCCAGAGTAATCGGGTCGTACTTCAACATATATGCATATCCTACTAACTCACCGAAACTCAAGCCTTTATAGTTAGCATTTAGAATGGTTGATTCCATCTTGTGATTTCCACCTGCAGCACCACTTATTGGAGTGGCTGAGTCATCGCTGAATACACGATTTACATTGGTAATATATCCAACCGTAATTTTGGTGTCGGGTAGCGATGTATTGACCAATGTGAATGCATCATACGTTTGCTCGTTTTGACGCCAACCTACATTACCGATAAACCGGTCATTATCCAACTTGATTCGCTGGCGCCCCCACTTTGCTGTTGTATTTTCAATCCCGGTGTAGCTAAGATATGCCTGATTTATTTCCGACGCTGTTGGGTCTGCTATGGTTTCATAGCCATTTCCTGTTTGACCGGATGCCTTGCTATCATATTTTTTGTCACCCAAGGCTGATACTGATTCAGCTTCGACCATCGCACCAATTCCCTTGAATGTATCTGTCGTATAGCCAAGACGAAGGCGAACCGTATGAGCCGTTGCTGATTTTAATGTAGTGCTTGAAGTACTGACATTCTCGTAACGATATTGCAGGTTAGCTGAAGTTTTTCCACCAGTCAGCGCATTGGTTAATGTATCTTCTGCCAAAGTATTTTGCGTCAACAATATTCCTGATAGAGCTGCAACACCTAATATTGGGAGTTTCTTGATTATCATAATACCCTCCTGAAATTATAAGAATTATGTTTTGTATAGTGGTAATCCATACGCATCTATACATATTCATGTATAGGAGCATTCAATATACATGTATAATTAATACTACATTTAAAGACTTAAACTTGTCAAGAAATGTTTATGGGAGCACACAATACTGTTGAAGTTTTGTTCAATTACATTTTTTGTTGTATTCTTGATACATCTTTAGTCTGACACAACACAATTAATATGAAATACCCATCCTTTATCGACGTAGTACCAAAAATAAAACTATACGATCCATTGGCTGAATTTCTGGGTGCAATCGATGATGGTATTGTCGAATACATTTACTTTGATGCAATAAAGCTAGCTGGTCACTCCTGCCCTACGGTGGCATCCGCCTACTGTTAACCTGTAAGGCTCTGAAAATGCTACACGATAACGCACTGCCGGAGCGCGGAAATATTCAAATCGAATTCCGCGAGAAAAGCACCGATGGTGCCTGTGGTGTCACCGCAAGCATCTTAAGTCTGATAACAGGCGCGGGTAATGAGGTAGCTTTCAAGGGAATCGGCGGTCATTTCAAGAGAAGAAATAAACTCCAGTTTGGAGCAGACATTTCATCTGAAACTCGCTTTACCAGACTGGACACCAAGGTGACTGTGGATATCTCTGTGAATTTGCAAAGTATTCCACAATCACCACGCATAGCCGAACTTCTTCCTGCGTGCTTGAACGAAACAGCAAGTAGTTCGGAGCGTACTGAGTTTCACCAACTTTGGCAGGCGCGGGTTCAAGCCATCCTGCTAGATCACGCTGATGACCAGCATGTGTTCAGCGTCACTTCAACATGATTCGCTCTCTAGAGTTTTGACAAGTTAACTCCTAAACAAAAGAAAACTCAACCAAATAATTCATCTATATTGCCACCACCTTTCCCCAGAAGGTACCCAGGACGCAAAAGCACATAAGCGCAATAATCGATAATTTGCAACTAAAACCAGATGACGGTCCAGGTTGAATTGGACTGCAGTCGACTTAGCACTTCCAACCCTACCCCCCATTCACAGCCACATCCCGACACAAAGGAGCCACAAAATATGCTCACATTCAGGCTTGCGAGAGTACCGGCTGAAGTTGTTCGTTTCAGGTTCAGTTAAAGACGAATGGTTGATTTCGGTGGATGGGTGAAAGGAAGCGTTTAAGTAGATGTGCCGACACCATGACGCTGCGGTGTTACCATCTGCATCTTAATTCATGTTTTATGAGGTATGCGCTGGAAAATCGGCGAGTCGTGTTATTCCGGACTATGTGCAAGTCAACCAGTCGGGGGGGGGTGAGCATGAAGAAAATATTTGTGACATGGATGGCAGTGCTGGGTTTGTGCGCGATCACAGGATTGACGGGCACAACGGCCTTGGCCGCAGAAAAGGCCGAATTCCGCGGTGCCGGTGTATTCAGTATTCCCGATTGGTTCAAACAAGCCTTCCTGGACATGCCCGAAGATGTCGCAGAGTCATCACGCAACGGCAAACGGCTGTTGCTTTATTTTGGACAGGAGGGCTGTCCGTACTGCGCCGCACTGTTCAATACCAATTTCAGCCAGCAACACATCGTGGATTACACCCGCAAGCATTTTGATGCTGTCGATTTGAATATCTGGGGTGATCGGGAGGTGACCGATTTTTCCGGTAGCAAGCTGACGGAAAAAGAACTCGCTGCGAAACTCCAGGTCTGGTTCACGCCCAGCATATTGCTGATAGATGAAAAGGGTGAAACCGTTTTGCGCATCAACGGTTATTACCCGCCTCACCAGTTCCTTGCGGCACTGAAATACGTGGGGGAAAAACAGGAAGGATTGCTGACCTTCTCGGAATACTACGCCAAGCTTGCCCCGCCACCCTCGAAGGGCGTGCTTCAATCAGAACCTTTTTTTTCCAAACCTCCCTACAACCTTAACAAGTTCGCCTCCGGCAAACCGCTGGCCGTATTCTTTGAGCAGAAGGATTGTGCGGGTTGCGACCTGATGCACAGCAAGGTTCTGCAAGACCAGGAGACACTGAAGCTGATCGGGCAGTTCAATGTGATCCAACTGGATCGGTGGGATAGAACGCCGGTGACCACACCGGATGGAAGAAAAACCACGGCGCGACTTTGGGCGAACGAACTCAAGATTGCCTACGTGCCGAATGTGGTTTTGTTTGATGCGGGCAAAGAAGTGATTCGAATAGAAGCTTTTATGAAAAGCTTTCATTTCCAGTCAGTACTGGAATATATCTCCTCGGGCGCTTACATGAAGCAAACCAGTCTGCAGCGTTACATCCGCGAGCGGGCTGACGCCATCCGCGAACGCGGTGTGGTCGTGGATATCTGGAAATGATTGGTACAAAACGGTTGATGAATATGAGCAAACCTTAGAGCGATTTAAAGGAATTTAAAGGGGTCACCCATTAGCCGACCTGCGTCAAGTGAGTAAACGATTCCATGGCGGCAACAGCCGCCAGTATTTCCAAACATCAACTCCCAATCAACAAATTAACCGCACCCGTTTCTTCATTCAT
>Ga0316190_10000627_pt1 | contig 24648 bp, 20 predicted proteins | sample Eddworburrow2_MG_FD_204929 | JGI IMG/M metagenome (GOLD analysis project Ga0316190, IMG submission 204929) | Coastal sediment microbial communities from Maine, United States - Eddy worm burrow 2 | ecosystem: Environmental > Aquatic > Marine > Coastal > Sediment | place: USA: Maine | collected... | reverse complement strand
GGCCTGGGACTGGGCCCCGTCGATCATCGCCTGGACGGGGGCCATCACCGCCCTGTTCGCGGCCACGGCCGCTCTCGCCCAGAATGATATAAAGAAGGTTCTGGCCTACTCCACGGTCAGCCAGCTTGGCTATCTGTTCCTGGCCGTTGGCGTCGGGGGCTATGTGCCGGCCATTTTCCACATGATCACGCACGCCTTCTTTAAGGCCTTGTTGTTTCTCGGCGCCGGCTCGGTGATTCACGGGCTCCACGATGAACAGGACATGCGAAGGATGGGCGGGCTGTACAAGCTCATGCCAATCACGGCCATGACCTTCATTGTGGGATGGCTGGCGATCGCGGGCGTACCCCCGTTCAGCGGGTTCTGGTCCAAGGACGAGATCCTGGCGTTCGCCTACGATGAGAACATTGCACTGTGGCTGGTCGGGCTGGTCACCGCGGTGCTCACCGCCTTCTACATGACCCGCCAGGTGGTCATGACGTTCTTTGGCCGCTCGCGATATGGCGATGCGGGCTTGGCCGAGATCCAACAGGCTTGGGACACCAAGGTCGCTGAGGCTGACGCGGGGCTCGACCAGGCTCAAGCCGCCGTCACCGCGGCTACGGAAGCGGTCGACCAAGCGCGTAACGCGACGACCGCCGCGGCCAAGAAGGTCGATACGGCCACCGCGAAGTCGGCCGATGCCCGCCAAGCTGTCGCCGACGCGCCGGCCGACACCGCGGACAAGGCGCGAGACAAGCTGACAAAGGCATTCGACAAGGCGGAAAAGGCCGTTACGAAGGCCGTGAAGGACGCTGAGAAGGTCGACGCCGGTCTCACCAAGGCTCTCGGCGCCGAACAAGGCGCACGAGATGCGCTTACCGCGGCCCAAACCGAAGTGGATCAGAGGCGGGCTGAACGCACCACGTCCCGTCCGACCGTCGAGAACCGAGACGTCCAAACGCCCCTGTCCGCCGCCGGTGTCGAGGACTATCTGCCCGACGCCGTGGCCCATCGTCGTGAGTACCACCCTCATGAGTCGCCATGGACGATGACCAGCCCCCTGGTGGTGCTCGCCGGAGGCGCGCTGGTCGCCGGCGTGCTCAATCTGCCCTTCAGTGCCGACCTCCACTTTCTTGAGAAGTGGTTGGAGCCCTCGCTGTTCGCCAACGAACGGCATCTCGGGTTCGGTGGTGGCACCCTGTGGGTGCTCGCGCTCATCGCCATCGCCGGCGGGTTGGCCGGTATCGCCGGTGGGCTCATGGTCTATCTCCGTGGCCGAGCCGACCGGCGCCGCCTCGAGCTGCCCATCCTCAGTCGGGCGTGGGCCGTCGACGAGGCCTATGCCGAATTCGTGGCAGGGCCCGGCACCAAGCTGTTCGAGGGTACCGCCGAGGTCGATCACCGGGTCGTCGACGGTGCCGTGAACTCCATCGCCGGGTTGGTCCGAGTCCTCAGCGAACGCACCCGGACCATCCAGACGGGCTTCGTTCGTTCCTACGCACTCATCCTGACCGTTGGTGCCGTAGTCCTGGTCGGCTATCTGATTTCGAGGGCCAGCTTCTGATGTCGTCCCAACTGTTCGGTTCGCTCTTGGCTTCGACCCAGACGGCATTCCCCGCGCTCACCTCCGCGGTGCTCGTCCCGGTGGCCGGCGCATTGCTGATCGCCTTGTTCGTTCCCCGCAGCCGTCCGGACCTTCTGCGCCAGGTCGCCGTCCTCAGCTCGTCGATCACCGCCATGATCACGGTCTATGTACTCGTCCAGTTCGAGGTCGGCGAGGGGGGCTTCCAGCTGGTCACCAAACACACCTGGGTGGAGGAATTCGGAATCTCGTGGCACCTCGGGGTGGACGGGATCTCCCTGTTTCTCGTGGTCCTGTCCGGGATGATGTTTCCTCTGGTGATAGCTGCTCTCGATCCCGGTCATGATCCCAAGGCCTATTTCGCCTGGCTCCTGGCCTTGCAGTCCGCATCCATCGGGGTGTTCGTCGCCCTCGACCTCTTCATGTTCTTCGTGTTCTTCGAACTTGTGCTGGTCCCGATGTACTTCCTAATCGGTGGCTGGGGCCATGAGAATCGGGTGTACGCCGCACTGAAATTCTTCCTATACACGATGATCGGCTCGGCGCTCATGCTCGTCGGAATCCTCGCGCTGGTGTTCTTGAACGCCGGTGGGGATATCGGGGCCATCACGTTTGATCTGGTCGAACTGGCCGAGAATCCGAACATCGCCACCGAGACCGCGCGCTGGATTTTCTTGTCCTTTGCGCTCGCCTTCGCGATCAAGGTCCCGCTGGTCCCGTTTCACACCTGGTTGCCCGACGCACACACCGAGGCGCCGACGGCCGGTTCGGTCATCCTCGCGGCCGTGATGCTGAAGCTTGGCACGTATGGATTCTTGCGGTTCGGCCTCTATCTCTTCCCCGAAGCCGCCCGCTGGGCCGCACCGGCGATGCTCACCCTGGCCGTCATCGGCATCGTCTACGGCGCGGTCGTTGCCACCATGCAGCGTGACCTCAAGCGGTTGGTCGCCTATTCGTCCGTGGCTCACCTGGGTTTCATCATCCTCGGCACGTTTGCCCTCAATCTCCAGGGGATCGACGGCGGCATTCTGCAGATGGTCAATCACGGCATCTCGACGGGTGCGCTGTTCATGCTCGTCGGCATGATCTACGAGCGGCGCCACACCCGCCAGATCTCTGAGCTATCCGGACTTCAGAAGTCCGCGCCCCTGCTGGCCGGCGCCTTCACGGTCGTGATGTTCAGCTCGGTCGGTTTGCCCGGACTGAACGGTTTCGTCGGCGAGTTCCTTATCCTCCTCGGTGCGTTCGAATCGGCTCGCTGGTGGGCGGTCGTCGCGGCGACGGGAGTCATCCTGGCCGCCCTCTATCTCCTCTGGGCCTATCAACGGGTCTTCCACGGTGAGCCCAAGGGAGACAACGCGGACATGAGCGATCTGACCTTGCGCGAAGGTCTGTCACTTGCGCCCTTGATCGTCTTGATCGTGTTTCTCGGGGTCTATCCCAAGCCGATGCTTGATCGCATCGAACCATCGGTCGAACGGTTGATCGACCACATGGGCACCATCGACGAAGGCTTCACCGCCTCGAATCCGCCTGCCGCTCCGGCTCGCACCGTCGCCGATCTCGAATCCGAGAGTGGCGAGGACGAGGGCGACCATGGTGACGAAAACGACCACGGTGACCAAAGCGAGGACGGCGAATGATGATGCTCGCGGCTCAGCTCACCCGCCCCGAGGTGGCGTGGACCGGCATGTGGCCCCTCATCCTGCTCGTGGTGCCGGGTATGGTCCTGCTCCACCTCTCTGCGCTGATGCGTCGGAGCTTTCGTGGCTTCTTCGCCACCTTCACGGTCCTGACCGCCTCGCTCGCCGCCGTGTTTGCCATCCCGCTGTGGAACCGAGTTGTCGATCCCGATCGCGGCGCGTTCACGACATTGGCCGATGCCTACATCATCGACGGGTTCTCGGTCTTTTTTACCGTTCTGATCTCGTTGGCAGTGGTCATTACCGCCTTGTTGATCCATGGCTGGCAGGAGCGCGAAGGCCAGGTCGGCGCCGAGATGTACGTGTTGGTGCTGCTCTCCGCCGCGGGTGGCGTGATAATGGCCTCAGCCCTCGATCTCATCGTCATGTTTCTCGGCCTCGAGGTGTTGTCGATCGCGGTGTACGTGCTCGCCGCCATGAACTTGCGCCGTACCCAGAGTCAGGAAGCCGGCCTCAAGTATCTGGTGCTGGGCGCATTCTCCTCGGTCTTCTTCCTGTATGGCATCGCGATGGTCTATGGCGCCACCGGTACGACGAATCTGGCCGGAATAGCTGCCTTCCTCGGCGATGGAACGCTCGACGCGACCGGCCTGCTCTTCGGTGGCTTCGGCTTCCTTCTCGTCGGGTTCGCCTTCAAGGTCGCGGCGGTGCCCTTTCACGTCTGGACCCCGGACGTGTACCAGGGCGCGCCGACACCGGTCGTCGCCTTCATGGCCTCCGCGGTCAAAGCTGCCGGCTTCGCCGGCCTTCTCCGGGTGTTTGCCGGAAGCTTCGGCGCCTACGACGTCGACTGGCAGCCCGTCGTCTATGCGCTGGCGGTCCTCAGCCTCGCCGGCGGCTCGGTTCTAGCCGTGGTCCAGACCGATGTGAAGCGCATGATGGCGTATTCGTCCATCGCCCACGCCGGGTTCATTCTGGTGGGGGTGCAGGCCGCCACGGGGGTGGGCATCCGGGCCGCCCTGTTCTACCTGGCCGCCTACACCTTTATGGTGGCCGGTACGTTCGGTGTCATCACGGTCGTGGGTCGATCGGGGGATGGACATCACCATCTGGCTGACTACCAGGGTCTGGGCTCGACCCGTCCTGCTCTGGCGTTCGTGTTCGCCCTCTTGCTGTTCGCTCAGGCGGGCGTACCGTTGACATCGGGCTTTTTCGCGAAGTTCTATGTGATTTCCGCGGCGATCGACGCTCGCTCCTTCTGGCTGGCCATCGCGGCGATGGTGGCCGCGGTGATTTCCGCGTTCATCTATCTGCGCATCATCGTGGCCATGTACATGAGCGACGCCCACGGTGAGGCGGAGGAACCGGCTGGGCCCGCCGTGCTCGCTTCGGATCCGATACCGGTACCCGCCGCTACCTGGGCCGCCGTGCTGGTCTCTTTGGCCATCACGCTGGTGGTGGGCTTTGCACCCGCCACACTCTCCTCGCTGGCCGCTGACGCCGAGCCGGGCCTGAGTACCGTGTGTACCTCTGGAGCGGACCTCTCCGACTGCTAGGCGGTCTCGGCGCCGAGGGGGGGACCTTTCGGCTCGATGACACTAGGTGTGCGGGCGCCACCTGGTCGGGCGCGGCTTGGCGAAGCACCGTCCCACCTGGTCGCGGGACCGCGACCCTGTCGGTCATTACGCCCGCGCCTGGGCCCTGCTCGTCGCCCTGACCGGATGGCTTCACGCGTTTTCGACCGCGTTCCGATTCAAAGATCCGACTTCTGGAGTGTGCGGATCGGAACACCCCTGTGCTTCGCTGGGACGTTGCTTCCCGCTCGGGCGACGCCCTCGCTCAGGACAAACGAGCGATTCGGCGACATTGGCTCGCTTCCCGCGCGGCCTCCTCTGGCTGCTCCGCTTTGGCCTGCTCGGAGGGGCAATGTAGGATCTCGCACCGTGTCAGAGTTCCTCCGCAGCTACCTGACCGTCGGCATCTTTGCAGCGCTCGCTGGAGCGCTAGTCATGGTGATGTTGGGGGTCGGCAGCCTCTTGCGTCCTAACCGACCTCAGCCCCAGAAGTACCTCAACTACGAGTCCGGTGTGGACCCCGTAGGCGATGGCTGGTCCCAGAGCCAGATCCGTTATTACATCTTCGCCCTGCTCTTCGTGATGTTCGACGTGGAAGCCGTGTTCATCTTCCCGTGGGCGACCCGGCTCGAGGTCTATGGGGTCTTTGGTCTGATCGAGATGTTCATCTTCATCTTCATACTGCTGCTCGGGCTCGTCTACGCCTGGCGTAAGGGAGTGCTCCGATGGGCCTAGTCGAGAGCGGAAAGCTCCCCAAGCCACTTACCACCCTGCTCAACATGAGCCGGAAGTACTCCTTGTGGGTGTACCAGTGGGGCCTGGCCTGTTGCGCCATCGAGATGGGTGCGGCGTTTGGTTCACCCCGCTACGACGTGATGCGCCTCGGCGTGATCCCCTTTCCTGCCAGCCCGCGCCAAGCGGACCTGGTCGTCATCTCGGGCACCGTCACGGACAAGATGGCCCCTGCAATCCGCCGTTTGTACGAACAGATGCCCGACCCCAAGTACGTGATCTCCATGGGCAGCTGTGCCAACTGTGGTGGCCCGTACTGGGATTCGTACTCCGTTACCAAGGGCGTGGATCAGATCATCCCGGTGGACGTGTATGTTCCGGGTTGCCCGCCTCGACCCGAAGCCTTGCTCGAAGGCATTGTGTTGCTGCAGGAACGGATCCAGAACGAGGACATGGCCGAGCGGTGGCGGGGCGACCCGATCGTCGTCGGCGCCTGACCGTCACTACCCACGCTTCCCGAAGTTCCACCGAGAGACCTATGGCCGACACCGATACAGAATCGCCAGCCGCGCAGGAGGACGCTCCTCCTAGCGACGACCGGCGCGAACGCCTACTTGAGGACCTACGCCCTCTCCTGGGTGATGCGATCGTCTCCACCCACATCGACGTGGGTCATGATCTCTACCTTCGTGTCGATCGCGCTCAGTGGGCTGACATTGGAACCAGGTTGCGTGACCGCGGCTTCCAGTTCTTTGACTTTCTTTCCGCCATCGACTGGATGGCGTCCCCATTCGGTCGCAGCATGGAATCATATGTGGACACGATCGTCGCGGGTGAGGACCCGACCGCTCCCCCCGCGGATATGTCGATGATCGGCTCGGGCTACGCCGGTGGCGATACCCGTTTCCAGCTGTTGGCTCGGCTCTACTCGGTTTCGGAGTCCATTGGGGTGGTCCTGAAGAGCGACCTTCCCGATGACGATCTGACCATCGGCTCCTGGAGTCGGGTGTTCGGCGGTGCGAGCTGGCACGAACGTGAGACATGGGAGATGTTCGGCATCACCTTCACCGGTCATCCGGGCCTCCGACACATCTATCTGCCCGGAGACTTCGAAGGCCATCCCTTGCGCAAGGACTTTCCGCTGCTGGCCCGTCACGTGAAACCGTGGCCGGGGATCGTTGACGTCGAGTCCATGCCCGGCGACGACGAAGGAGGGAACTGATGGCCACGCCCACCCTGCCCGAGCGGAGCCAGTTGGCGTACATCGCCTCTCAGGCGGCGGACAGCCGGCTCAATGTCGAGATCGAGACCGAGGGCATGACCCTCAACATCGGCCCCCAACATCCAGCCACCCACGGGACCTTGCGGATCGTGGCCAAGCTCGATGGTGAGCAGGTGATCGCCGCCGAGCCGATCATGGGCTACATGCACCGTGGCTACGAGAAGTTGTCCGAGGTTCGCACATACCCCCAGGTCACGGCCTTAGTGAACCGGATCGACTGGATGGGCAGCTTCGCCAACGAGGTGCCGTTCATTCTTGCGGCCGAGAAGTTGATGGAGGTCGAGGCGCCGCCGCGGGCCCAGTGGATCCGCACCATCCTGTTCGAGCTCTCGAGAATTGCCAACGTGGTGTTGTTCCTGGGCGACATGGCTGTCCAGGTGGGCGCCATCACTCCGGTCTTCTATGCCTTCCGGGACCGGGAGTATGTGCTCAACCAGATCGAGGCGGTAACCGGCGGCCGCTTCCATCCCAACTTCGATCGCATCGGCGGCCTCAAGGACGACCTGCCCGCCGGTTGGATCGCCGACACCAAGGCCGTCCTAACCAAGGTTGACGCATTCTGTGACCAGCTCGACACCTTGTTGTTGGGCAACGAGATCTTCCAAGCCCGCTGCCGAGGTGTCGGGGTCATTCCCGCCGACGTCGCCCTGTCCTACGGACTATCGGGGGCCAACCTCCGAGCGAGTGGCGTCGATCATGACTTGCGCCGCGACGATCCGAGCGGCCTGGTGCACGACCAGATCGACTGGAAGGTGTGGACCCATCCCGACGGCGACAGCTTCGCCCGCTACTGGGTGCGACTACAGGAGGTCCGCGAGGCCATCAAGATGGTGGGCCAGTTGCTCGACGGTATTCCGTCGGGGCCGATCATGGCCAAGGTCCCGCGCATCATCAAGGTGCCGGCCGGCGAGGCGTATGTCGCCACCGAGAACCCCCTCGGGCAGATGGGCTACTACGTCTTGTCCGACGGCGATCTGAACCCGTTCCGGGTGAAGATCCGCACCCCGAGCTTCAACAACATCTCGATCTGTCCATGGCTGCTCCGGGGCGTGTATGTCCCCGACATCGTCACCATCCTCGGATCGCTTTACTTCATCCTCGGAGACATCGACCGGTGAATCACCTCGCGGGCATCGACCCCATCCTGGCGCTCAGCCTCGCCTACTGGCAGCAGTCGCTCATCAAGGTCGGCATCGTGGCGATCGTGGTTCCGACCGCCGCGCTCATCCTCGGCTATGTGTTCTTGCTGAAGATGATGAGCTTCATGCAGAGCCGGTTGGGCCCCATGGAGGCTGGACCCTATGGGCTGCTCCAGCTGCTGGCTGACGGCGCCAAGTTCATCCAGAAAGAGGACATCTTTCCCGACGCCGCCGATCGTCGGGTGTTCGCGCTGGCGCCCGTTGTCGTGCTGATGTCCACCTTCTTGCTGTACCTCATCATTCCGGTCGGGCCCGACGCCATCTCGGCCAACTTCGACACCGGGATCTTCTTTGCCCTCGCGGTCTCGTCGCTGTCGGTGATCGGCATCCTCATGGCCGGCTGGGCTTCGGCCTCCAAGTACTCCTTGCTCGGCGGCCTGCGGGCCGCGGGCCAGCTCATCGCCTACGAGCTTCCCCTCGTGCTCGCCGTCGTCGGGGTTGTCATCCAGGCTGGCACCCTCTCGATGCAAGGGATCGTGCACGCTCAGGCCACCGGCGAGATCTTCGGTTTCGGTTGGCTGGGCTCGCCCTACATCCTGACCCAGATGCTCGGCTTCGTGATCTTCATGATCGCCGTGCAAGCTGAGCTCACCCAGCCGCCTTTCGACATGCCGGTCGCAGAATCTGAGATTGTCGGCGGCTACCAGGTCGAATACTCCGGCTTTCGTTTCCTGTTCTTCTTCATGGGGGAATTCGGCACGGCCTTCGCCTTCGCCGCCATCGCCTCCGTGCTGTTCCTGGGTGGCTGGTGGCTGCCCGGTTTCGACGCCGACTCCAACTGGCTGAACGTTCTTGGGCCGATCGTCATGTTCGTCAAGGTCATGGTGGTCTCGTTCTTCATCTTCTGGATCCGCTTCACCTACCCTCGTTTCCGGGAAGATCAGCTTCAGACTTTCGCCTGGAAATTCCTTATCCCGCTCGCGTTGGCCAACATCGTGTTGACCGGCATCTTCAAGGTCGTGCTCTGATGCCCAAACCGCAGGTACCCGGCCTGATCAAGGGCCTCGGCGTGACCTTCAAGGAGATGTTGTCTCCGAACGTCACCGTGCAGTACCCCCATGAGAAGGAAGATCCCGCGCCTCGCGCTCGCGGGGTGATCGCCTTGCACGAGGAGAACTGCACGTCGTGCATGTTGTGTGTGCGAGAGTGCCCCGACTGGTGCATCTACATCGAGGGCCACAAGTATCTGGCTCCACCCCGGCGCGAAGGCGGAAAGCCCCGCCAACGCAACAAGCTCGACCGGTTCGATATCGACTACGGCCTGTGCATGTACTGCGGTATCTGTGTCGAGGTCTGCCCCTTCGAGGCCCTCTTCTGGAGCCCCGAGTACGAATACAGCGAACCTCGCCTCGCCGACCTCTTGCACGACAAGACCCGGCTCGGAGACTGGATGGGCACCGTGCCCGACTTCGAGAGCTACGAATCCGGCTCGGAAGCCAAACCGAAGAAGGTGCCGCGGTGAGCGGGACCGAACCATCGCTTCATGGGAGCTGGTGAGTAGACATGCTGGCGCAGAACATCTTCTTTGGCTTGATCGCGGTCACCATGGTGCTGGCCGCGCTCAAGGTGGTCACCACCCGCAACGTCGTCCATGCTGCCCTCTTCCTGGTCGTCGTGTTGGCCGGCGTGGCCGGCCAATTCATCTTGTTGGCCGCAGAGTTCACCGCCGCCACCCAGGTCCTCGTCTATATCGGCGCCGTCATCATCTTGTTCCTGTTCGGTTTGATGCTGACCCAAGCTCAGATCGGAAGCCCGTCGAGCCTGGACAATGACCGGCGTTCTCTGGCCGGGGGTACCGCGGTCATTCTGTTCGCCTTGTTGGGCTACGTCCTGTGGGACGGGTTCGGCGATACCGAACTGGAGCTGACTCGTGTTCAGCGCACCGCTGAGGTGTCCGACTCGATCTTTTCCACCTACATCGTGGCCTTCGAAGCGGTGTCAGTACTGCTGCTCGCAGCGTTGATCGGGGCCATCGTTGTGGCCCGCAGGGAGTAGAGCCATGATCTTGAACCAGTTCCTATTCCTCGCGGCGATTCTCTTTTGCATCGGGGTCTATGGCGTCCTCGCCCGCCGCAACGCCGTCATGGTGCTGATGTCCATCGAACTCATTCTCAACGCGGTCAACATCAACCTGGTTGCCTTCGGCGCCTTCCAGGACACCGTGGCCGGCCAGGTCTTTGCCCTGTTCGTCATCGCCATCGCCGCCGCCGAGGTAGGAGTCGGGCTAGCCATAGTCCTGCTCATCTACCGCAACAAGACCAACATCGACCTCGATCAGGTCGACCTGATGAAGGGCTGAGTGCGACCTGATGCTCACCACGCTCATCGCAGCCGCCCTACCCCTCGCTGAGGGGGGTGGCGAGGCGGTCCACGCCGACACCTGGCTTCTGCGCAACATCTGGCTGATTCCGTTTCTGCCGGCCATGTCATTTCTACTCATCCTCTTTTTCGGAAAGAGGCTTCCGGGCAAAGGGGCCGAGGTCGGCGTCCTGGCGCTCGCCGCGGCGTTCGTGCTGGCGCTCGTCGCCACGTTCCAATGGATCAACCTCGTTGAGGATCCACCCACCGACGAGGCGGTGGTCGAACTCGCATTCGCGCCCTCGGCCGATGACGGCGCCGAGCCCGCCGCCCTCCAGGGGGACGACCACGGCGACGAGGTCGAGGTCGACGACCATGGCGAAGAAGTCGAGGGAGGCGAACACGCCGAAGAAGAGCGCGGCATCGATGCCGTGATTGCCAAGACCACCTGGTGGCAGGTCGGGGGCAAGGAATTCTCGGTCGGCACCATGGTCGACGGTCCCGTAATCATGATGTTGTTCGTCGTGACCGCGATCTCACTATTGGTCCACATCTACTCCACCGACTATGTCGCCGGCGACCGGCGCTACACCCACTTCTTCGCCTTCTTGTCGTTGTTCACCTCGGCCATGCTCTTCTATGTCGTGAGCGAGAACATCCTCCAGATGATCGTCGGCTGGGAACTCGTGGGCGTCTGCTCGTTCGTCCTCATCGGACACTGGTGGGAGGAAAAGCCCAACTCCGATGCGGCACTTAAGGCCTTCTTGACCAACCGCGTAGGCGATATCGGTCTGTTGATCGGGGTCATCACGCTCTTCTTCACGGCGGGGGCCGCTACCACCTTCTCGATCGTGGACATCAACCAGGCCGCCATCACTGGCGAGAACATCCTGGGCGATCCGGTCAGTCAGACGGCGTTGACGGTGGCGGCAATCTCTCTGATGGCGGCGGTGCTCTCCAAGTCGGGCCAGTTCTTCTTACATACCTGGCTGCCCGACGCTATGGCGGGACCGACCCCGGTCTCCGCGCTGATCCATGCCGCGACGATGGTTGTCGCGGGGGTCTTTCTCATCGCTCGCCTCTATGGGGTGTTCTTCGAAGGCATGCAGATCGCGGGTGGCTGGCTGAACCTCACCGCACTCATCGGCGGAGTGACCACTCTGGTCGGGGCCGGCCTGGCGTTCGTGCAGCGCGACATCAAGAAGGTGCTCGCGTACTCCACCATCTCCCAGCTCGGCTACATGGTGATGGCCTTGGGCGTCGGTGCGTGGACCGCGGCCATGTTCCACCTCTTCACCCACGCTTTCTTCAAGGCTTGTCTGTTCCTCGGGTCCGGCTCGGTCAGCCACTCGGTCCATAGCTTCGACATGAAATCGGACATGGGAGGGCTGCGGAAGTACATGCCCCATACGTACAAGACCTTCATGATCGGCACCGCGGCCCTGGTGGCCCTCCCCCCGACCGCGGGGTTCTTTTCCAAAGACGAGGTCCTGGCCGGCACCGGAGCATTTCCCGGCGTCGGCGGCAACGGCACCTTTTGGATCATGTTGATCATGGGGGTGGCCACCGCCGCGATGACCGGGGCCTACATGACGCGGGTCGTCTATCTGACCTTCTTCGGCGAGTTCCGGGGCCACGGCCATCCCCACGAGTCCGGGCCTCGCATCACGGTCCCACTCTGGATTCTTGCGGGCTTCGCCATATTTGCCGGCTTCTTGAACGCCCCGAGCAACATCGCGGACTGGATCCCCGCGCTGCCGGCCCACATGTTTGAGGACTGGGTGGAACCGTCGGGTGTGGCCTACTTCCCGCCGATCAGCCACGCGAGCTTCAGCTGGGGTCTGGCGGGCATCTCCACCCTGATCGCGCTCGGCGGCTTGGGGTGGGCGTATTACTACTACTTCGTGAAGGTTGACGCACTCGAGGGGAAGGCGACCGAGCTTCCCGACGGCCTCACGAGCCGTCCCGGCATCTTTGCCGTCGGCTATCGAATTCTCGACAACAAGTACTACCTGGATTGGTTGTACAACGATGTCATCGTGGCGTTCACCAAGGGCCCGCTGGCCCAGATCAGCTACTGGTTCAATCAACAAGTCCTCGATCGGATCGTCGACACCGCCGGCCGCGGCTCAACCATTGTGGGCCGGTTCGTGTATCGCTATATCGATCAGGCCGTCGTCGACGGCGCGGTCAACGCTTCGGGAATATCGGCGGGCCAATCCGGCTCGTTCCTCCGACGTATCCAGACCGGCAAGGTTCAGCAGTACGCGGCATTGCTCTTCGCGGGCGCCACGGTACTGGCCGGCATCTTCGTGGCAGTGATCTAGGGGTATTCGTATGCAAACATTTCTCGATGACTGGGGCCTGACCCTCATCACCTTCCTCCCTATCGTGGGCGCGCTGTTGATGATGGCGGTGCCCAACGCTAGAGAGGACCTACTCAAGATCGTCGCGCTCGGCGCCGCGGTGGCCGTAGCCGTCGTCGTGGTCTTGTTGATCATCAACTTTGACTACGACAACGCCAAGGACCTCCAGTACGGCGTGGACGTCGGCTGGATCGACATCATCAAAAGCCGGTTCACGCTCGGGCTTGACGGGCTGTCGCTGCCGCTCGTCGCGTTAACGGCGCTCGTTACCCCACTCGTGATCATCTACTCCTGGGACCATATTCCTGATCCCGGGAACCCTAAGGCGTTCCTGATCCTGATCTTGGTCCTCCATACCGGGATGATCGGCACCTTTGTCGCCCAAGACCTCATCTTGTTCTTCGTGTTCTTCGAGGTCGTCTTGTTGCCGATGTATTTCATGATCGGCGTATGGGGCGGCGAGGACCGGCAGTACGCCTCGATCAAATTCTTCCTCTATACCTTGTTCGGTTCGGCGTTGATGATCCTCAGCTTCCTGGCCCTGTTCTTCCTGACCGGTGCCGAAACCTTCAACATGGTGGAGCTGGCTGAGCAGGTTGCCGTGCGGGAGATTGCGCTCAGTACCCAGGTGCTGATCTTCGGGGGCATGTTCATGGGCTTTGGCATCAAGGTGCCGATGTTCCCGTTCCATACCTGGTTGCCCGACGCCCACACTCAGGCCCCGACCCAGGGCTCGGTCATTCTGGCCGCGGTCCTCCTCAAGCTCGGTACGTACGGCTTCATCCGGATCGCGATCCCCATCCTCCCCGACGCCGCCTTCGAATGGGCTCCGTTCATCGGCCTGTTGGCCGTCATCGGCATCATTTACGGCGCCCTGGGCAGCTTGGCTCAGACCGATATGAAGCGGCTGATCGCGTTCAGCTCGGTCGCTCACATGGGATACGTCATGCTCGGCATTGCCACCCTGACCGATTTCGGCGTCAATGCCGCCATATTCGGCATGGTCGCCCACGGGCTCATCACCGGCATGCTGTTCTTCGTGGCGGGTTCGGTGAAAGAGCGCTATCACACCTTGGAGATCAAGCGTCTGGGAGGTCTGCTCGTTCAGGCCCCCCACCTCGGTTGGATCCTCGGCTTCTCGACCATGGCGTCGCTGGGCCTGCCCGGCCTGGCCGGCTTCTGGGGCGAGTTCCCTGCCATTCTTGCCGCCTACCAGCCCGCCGAGGGTCTGAGCGTTGGCCTGTTCCGCGCCTACATGGTGGTCGCCGCACTGGGTACGGTCCTCGCGGCCGGGTACCTGCTGTGGCTCTTGCAGCGCACGGCCTTCGGTACTCCTTCCGAAGAGTTCGAGAACGATCCGGACGTTCATGACACCAGCGTGTTCGAGTGGATCGCCTGGACACCTCTCCTGATCCTGATCCTGGCCCTGGGTATCTACCCCAATCTCGTTTTCTCGGTCACCGACCCGGCCGTGATCGAGACCGTCGTCTCAGCCTTCCAGGGCTGACGAAAGAAGCAGATTCGCCATGAGTCACGTCGTCACCCTGCTCGCCCAGGCCGACAACTCCGGCCTGGACTTCGTCCGACCGGCCATCGACTGGCACGCCGTGGCGCCCGAGCTCTTGCTCGTGGGTCTCGGTGCGGTGGTCACCCTGGTCGACGCGGTCCTGCTCGAGCGGGGCCGTCGTCTGGCACCCACCCTGGCCGGTCTCACCTTGCTCGTGCCGCTTATCCCCATTCTCACGCTCGCGCTCGACGGCAATGACCGCTTCTTGTTCGGGGGTGCCTACGCCGTCGACGACTTCTCATTGATCCTGAAGGCCATGTTCTTGCTGGTCGGCTATGTCGTCGTGTTGTTGTCGACTAACTACATGGCCGAGGGTGACTATTGGGAGAGCGAGTATTACCAGATGATCGTCGCATCGATCCTGGGTATGGTCATCATGGCCTCCGCCCGCGATCTGATCACGATCTTCGTAGCGCTCGAGCTCTTATCGATTCCGGCCTATCTGCTGGCGACCTGGCGCAAACGTGATGCCAAGTCCAACGAGGCCGGCTTGAAGTACTACCTGATGGGGGTATTCGCCAGCGCGATCATGTTGTATGGCATGTCGTTGATCTTCGGAAAGACCGGGGTCACCAAGCTGGTCGACATCAATGTTGCGCTTTCGGGTGCAGCCAGCTCCGAACCCATCGTCACGCTCGGCATCGTCTTTATCATTGTTGGTTTCGCCTTCAAGGTTTCAGCCGTGCCGTTTCACACCTGGGCCCCCGATACCTATGAAGGCGCGCCGACGCCTGTGACGGCGTTCTTGTCTGTCGCCTCCAAGGCCGCCGGGTTCGTCGCGCTGATGCAGCTGGTCTTTGTCGGGCTTCTGGGGCGGGCTGACGTGATCGAACCGCTGATGTGGGTGCTGGCCGCGGCGTCGATGACCGTAGGGAATCTGATCGCCTTGCGCCAGACCAACCTCGTGCGCATGCTGGCATACTCCGGGGTCGCTCAAGCCGGGTTCATGCTGGCGCCGATGGCGGTGATCGGTACGAGCTCGGGCGAGGCGCTCACCGCCGTGGTCACCTATCTGCTCGTCTATGCAGCGATGAACCTCGGCGCCTTTGCCATCGTCATCGCGATGGCGCGGCGAAGCGGCTCAGCAGAAATCGAGAGCTTCTCCGGCGCGTTCCAGTTCGCCCCCGCGCTGACGGTCGCCATGACCATCTTCTTGTTCAGCTTGGCCGGCATCCCGCCGCTCGGCGGTTGGTTCGCCAAGTTCCTGGTGTTTCGGGCGGTCGTCGCTCCTTCCACCTGGGCCGGCATCGGGCTGGGTGTGGTGGCCGCCGTCAACTCGGTCATCGCCCTGTTCTATTATGCCAACGTCGCTCGCCGGATGTGGATGAACGAACCGCTCCACGGCGACCGGAGTCCCGTCGTCGTACCGCCCTCCTTGGCCGCCGCCGTGGTGCTCACCGCCGCGGCCACCATCCTGTTCGGGGTCTTCCCGGGTCTTGTTACCCATTTCACCGACTTCGGCGAGACCCTCCTACCCCTCGCGGCTCCCTGACCAGCTGAAGAGCGACGGTGCCCGATGCGATTCGATCACTTTGTCGACCTCGCACTCTACGACCCGATGGAGGGGTTTTACGTACGCGGTGGCCGCGCAGGGCGTCGGGGCGATTTTCTCACCAGCGTCGAGGTGGGTCCCCTTTTCGGTGCCGTCTTGGCGCGGGCGCTCGACGCCTGGTGGGACCAGCTCGGCCAGCCCGACCCCTTCACGGTGGTCGAAGCGGGTGCCGGGGTGGGTACGCTCGCTCGCGCCGTCCATGCCGCGGCGCCAGCCTGCCAAGCCCAACTCAAGTACGTGGCCGTGGAGCGATCGGCCACCCTTCGCGCCGAACACGATGGTCTTCGTGTGCAAAGCCTGGCCGCACTGCCCCCCGATGCCTTCGAGGGCGTGATTCTCGCCAATGAACTCCTGGACAATCTCGCCTTTCGCGTGCTCGAGCGCGGGCCGCAGGGTTGGCTGGAGGTCCACGTTGACCTCGGCACCGGGACCGAGCGTCTCGTTGAAGCCGATTCCGAAGCAGCCGCCGTCGCCGACCGTCTCGTTGTGGACGCTCCAATCGGTAGTCGCATCCCATTGCAGGAGCACGCGAGCCGCTGGTTACGTGAAGCCCTGAATCTCCTTCGCCGTGGCCGGCTCGTTGCCTTTGACTATGCGGTCGACACCACAAGTGAACTGGCTCACCGACCCGTGGCGGAATGGCTGCGGACGTATCGCGACCAACAGCGCGGGCTCGACCCAACCGAGGCCCGCGGGCTCCAGGACATCACGGCGGAAGTCGCACTTGATCAGCTCCAACCCGCGGCCACTGTCCTGCGTCTTCAGGCGGATTTCCTGGCCGACCACGGGATCGAGACGTTGGTGGCCGAGGGCCGGGCCATCTGGGCCGAGCGGGCTCATATCGGTGACCTCGCGGCTTTGCGGGCTCGCAGCCGGATCCGAGAGTCCGAGGCCCTTACCGATCCCAGCGGGCTGGGTGGCTTCCGGGTTCTCGAATGGGTGGTGTGAACCTTCGAGCCATCCCGGTTCGGTCATGCCGTTTGACGCTGAACCGGCCCCTATCGCCGTAGGGAGGGACGAAGCGCGTCGCGGAGCGGAAGTTCACCGGCATTAATCAGCAGGACACTAGTTGTCGAGATCGACGTCGTTGCCGTCGCCCAGGACATTGATCTCCTCGAGATCGGTGTCGTTAAGGAACTGCTGGGTGTCGTTGTCTTCCACGATCGAGGAGAAGTTCGTCTCGAAGTCGGCGCTCAGAATGTTGGTGTCGTTGTCCTCGCTGGCGAAGTTCCCACTGTCGGAGATGGTCGACGAAATCGTGTCGTTGTCCTCGTGCACGGCATTGAAGCTGTCGGCGACGCTCGTGTTGAACGAGTCATTGTTCGACTGGTCGGTATTGAAGCTGTCGGAGATCGTCGACGAATTGTCCTCTTGTGCCTGCTGGGCGTTGTCATCGCCGACGGCCAAGTTGAACGGCCCATCCACACCGCCGACTGCGATGTCCACATCACCCATCACCCCGTTCCCGTCCCCCGCAGTGACCTGCGCGTCTCCTCCTGCGCTCGTGTCAACGAGCGTTCCGGAACCGAGATTGACGTTCTCTCCGCCTGCATTGGTGGCGTCGCCACCGATCGCCACCGCTCCGAGCTGACCGTCATTGATCTGGAAGTTGCCGTCCCCCAAGATGCTGTCGCTCAGGTCTGCGTCGTCGGCCGCCATCACTCCCGTGTTGATGCCGGTATTGATGGCCGATTCATCGATGGTGCCGTTGGCAGCCACGCCGCCATCGGTGGCCACGACGCTGTCCGAATCGACCGTCTGATCGAAGTCGATGTCGCCGAGCGCATTCAGTTCGTTGATGTTGGTTTCGTCCATTGGTGGTACTCCCACAATCCGATCCGACCACCTCGTTGGCGATCGGCACTCGAGACAGCTCCGTTGTCAGGCCCCATCTGCCGACATCCGCCCTCTCTCGAGCCTCTATTGGGGGAATGGACGATCGATCCCGAGGAATTGATACGTGCCACATCGAGCGTGCACGAGGTTCGGGACCCTCGCGTCTACCCTCGCTCAGTCGAGGTCCAAGTCGTCGGGCGCTACCTCGAGGATCGCGTCATCGCCAGGGCCCATGTCCAGTTCTGGAAAGGTTTCGGCCGCGATCGCGGATGATGCCGAGCCCTCGTCGGGAGCGAAGAATGACGTAGGGTCATCGAGGGACTCGAACGGGCCCGACAGGCCTTCGAGCAGACTCTCACCCACGTCCGATGCTGTTTCTGAGCCGTGGTCGATCATCCCTTCGCCGTCCACCTCCGGAGGGGCCGGATAGGACTCGTCGTGAACGCCGAGTGGAGCGTCACCCGTCAGTGCCCGCTCTACTGCACCGTCGGCCTGGGCGCCGGCCTCCACACCTCCGATAACCACCTGGGTGTCGGTGTCGAGAGGACTGTCCCCTCGGCCCTTCAACTTGTTGATCGTGACATCGTCCATCGCCTTTGTCCTCTCGCTCGGCTCGCTACCGCCACGATGCCTGATCGACACCATGGGGTCATCGGGGATCAACCCCCATTGGCATACGGGTGCTCCGGGGTTTGCCGGGGCTCCCCACCCGACGGGTCAGGGGTCCGTCGGCGCGCTCACGTGGCCACTCGTGCTGGTCGGCGGCCGTCCGGCCCGATTCCGGGCGTCGATGGTGACCTGAGGTGAGTGCCGGACCGGTAGCGTCAGGGCGTGGCACCAGGCTCAGACGAATTCGGCAGGTATCTGCGGGCGGCCGGGCGGGTCGTTGGCCAACGGGTGCGCCAGGCTGCGGCGAAGCGCGACATGGACGAGGGCCTCGGGCCCCTTCCTCTGCCGGTGGCCCCACCCCGGCCACTTGCGGAGATCCGCGCCGAGCTCGACGCGCTGGTCGGTCTGGAATCGGTCAAAGAACAGGTCCGCACCCAGGTGGCGTTTCTCCAGGTGCAGGCCCGCCGCAAGGAACACGGCCTCGCGGATGTACCCACCAGCCAGCACCTGGTCTTCTTGGGTAATCCCGGTACGGGCAAGACGACGGTGGCCCGGTTGGTGGCCGAGACCTATGGTTCGCTCGGCCTGCTGAGTAAGGGTCACCTTGTCGAGGTGGATCGAGCTGGCCTGGTGGGCCGCTATGTCGGACATACCGCGGCCAAGACCAACAAGGCGGTGAAACGGGCGCTCGACGGGGTGTTGTTCATCGACGAGGCCTACGCCCTCTCCCCCGAACGCTCCTTGGGCGGCGGTAGCGATTTCGGTGCCGAGGCCATCGAGACGCTGCTCAAGCGAATGGAGGACCATCGGGACCGGCTCATCGTGATCGTCGCCGGCTATCCCGCGCTCATGGAGCGGTTTTTGCGGTCGAATCCCGGCCTGCGCTCTCGCTTCGCTCGCGAGATCGAATTCCCGGACTACGACACCGCAGAGCTCGTTGCCATATTCTCGTCGATCGCGGCCGACGCGGACTACACCCTGAGTAGCGCCGCCGAAGATCGGGCGCGGCAAATCTTCGACCAGGTGGTCAAGAGGGACGACTTCGCCAACGCCCGGTTCGCTCGGAGCCTGTTCGAACAAGCCATCAACCGCCAAGCGCTCCGCCTGACCACCGGCGATGTCTCCCGGCTTGACGCCGAACGCCTCAGCGTCGTGACCAGCAGCGACATCACGGATGCCGCGGCCATTCTCGATCGCACGCCGCCATCGCTTGATCCGCCGCCGGTGGTGGATCCCACCGACGGCTTGACCTGAGGATCGAACCGATAGAGGACCTGCTGGGTCCGGGGCCTGGACCCCTCGGCGTGTTTGGGCGCCGGCAGGACCAGCCGGCCGCCAACCTCAGACCGCGGAGAAGCGGGACTCCTCGGGTCGTGCCGCTTGGACCGCCTCTGATCTCAGCCGAGCCTGAGTCCCTGAATCGAGGGCGAGAAGGGGTGCCCCGATCGCGGGTTCATCACCGCTGGGTGGCCGGCGTCGGTACCGCGTCTCCCCGACGATGGGAACCGGCGTGACCAGACGAGGCCTGGTGACGACCACCAGCACCCATGACATGGTCATGAGACCGCCGACCGCGGCGATTGCGGCTGCGGTGGTCGCGACGACGGTACCCACGACGAGCACGAACGTGAGGGTGGTGCCCAACACACAACAGGCTTGAAATGGCCGATCGATGCGGATCGACGCCGTCTCCCATCTCCGAGCTTGGACCAGGCGCGTCATACGTATGGGGTGCGTGGCGGTGGCGGTGTGTCGTCCGTTCATAAGGCTGTTCCTCGTGGGTGAGACCTGGATCGTCGGTGTGAACCCTTCATTAGCCTGCGAGCATTACTGAACACCTTCGAGATGGTCTCGTCAAACATGGCAACCTCACCTGATCGCCCTTCTGACCAGGGGCTTGGTCCTTATTGCGACCTGTCGGGTGCAATCGGCCAGCGGCCGAGCGGTCGCTCGGCAGGGTGCCGCGGATCAACCCGCGTCCGCCTGGGTTTCGTCCCTCGGTTGTAGGACTTAAGGCCCGAGTTCTACATTTGCCGCCAACCGTGCGGTCGTCGCCCACTTTGGAAGCGGCCCACGGGATGTCGTAGCTGAGTGCTGCACGTATCTCAAGAGGAGGGGATGGTCGATGATGTACGGCTCGAATTCGGCGCGGCGGCCGTTGCGGGTTGTGTCCGGCGGACCCCAAGTCAAGGGTCCGAGAGTCAACGAAGTTTTTTCCGTCGACCGCGGGTTGGGCCCGCCTTTTCTCTGGATAGCGGGACGTAGCCGATGAACGTCGAAGCGCTCATCGTTGCAGAAATACGCTCCCGTTTCGCGTTCGCCGTGGGGGCGATAGTCGACTCCCTGGCTGTGGCTGGCCCCCCGATGTTGCTCGAGGAGATCTGCGCAGAAGCGCACCATCGGACTGGAGAGCGTCCGACGCCGCCCGTGATCAGCCGTCTACGCCGAGGTGGTGACGATCCTCCGGATCCCACCAGCCCGACCCAGCGGCTCGCCGTTATCGGTACCCTCGACAGCCTGGTCCAGGAATCGGCCATGGAGACCGGGCACGCTCCACTCGAACAACTGGCCGGTTCGGCTACCCGGCTACTCCGTCTCGCCCGCGAGCGGGACGACCCCGCAGATTTGGCCGCCGTGTTGTTGTGCCACCGGGTCTGTTGGGGGGAGTTGGCCCCGAAAGCGCCGACCGCCACCGGGGGCCGTGAGCCGGTCGAGGTGGGGTGGGTGCCTTCGTCTCTGCTCGCCGGCATCTATCTGAATCCGCCTGAAGGCTCCCACACCTATGGGCTCGAGTTCGACGGCTCACCGGGCGCCGATGCTGTGTGGCTCCTCAACGCCGCATCCATGCTGGAGCACCCTCCCAAAGTGGTGCTGGCCGCGCCCCAGTTCGGCCGCCTCGCGCTGCTCGAGACCGGTCTGCGGATGGATTGGCGGGCCGCGATGGATCGCGTGCTTCGCCGCGGTGGCACCGTGCACCATGTGGTTCCCGACGACGGTCCTCAAGGTCCTGACGCTGATCTCAGGGCCGATTTCGTGTGCTGGCTCCTTTCCGATGTCCAACGCGGAGGGGAGTACCGCACGGCCCGCCGGGCAGAGGGTACGGTGCCGAGCGTCGTCGCGGTCGATGGTTTCGGAGCGGTCGAGCTGATGACCGATGTGGTGGCGACACCCACCCCTGAGCTGAACGACCAGGTGATCGACGCCACAGAGCTGGCGCTCGAGGTGTCCTTCGCCGGTCGATGGGATCGGGTGACAGTCGCCGGGTCCGATGTTTCGCCCGGGACCGAGGCTCAGCCCGACCCCTTGCCCCAGGCCCCGCAGGCCAAGGCGGTCGCCCGGAGTAAGCAACTGTTCCGGAGCGTGGATGCCATAGCCGAGCTATCACGCCGTCCTCTCGACCGCATGTCCGTGAACATGAACCAGCCCGATGCTCAGCTCGCCGCGTTCGACCGGTCGTTGTCGGCGGTCGAGCTGACCCCGGGGCCGCGCACGACCGTGCGCTGGGGCTTGCCCACGACCCACACGCCTTCGGATATCACCGACCGTCAGTTCCAACGGTGGACCGACGTCTGCGTCACCGAAGACGAGCGCCATGCGGTCCGTGACATGTGGGGCCTTCGCCACGCTCGTCACAACGCCCTGCGGTACAACATCGAGCGCTATGTCTACTGGGACATCACGAGTCCCCGGTCGATCGAGGAGTACCTCGCAGGCCGAAGCAGTGCGGCCAATGCCTTGTACGGCGCCAAGTTTCTCTCCAGAAGTGAGCGGCGGGCTCATGTCCAAGCGGTCCGCGACCTGTTGTCTGACCACACCCGCCACTACCACCTGGCGTTGGTCGACCAGGTGCAGCTCCCCCTGCTGGCCGACCGGCGGACGTGGTGGGTGTTGACCAGTAGCCCGAACGGTTCGGCCAACCAGGTCCATCTCATCCACGACCCGGCTGATGGCACGGACGCCATCGTGCTGGCTTCGCTGGCCGACGGTGCTGGGGATCCGTTCGACGTGGCGGGCAGCCTGACCCGGATGTTCCAGCTCTATCTCGATGACTGGTCCGTCAACCATCCCGAGTGCGTTGAGCGCGAGCTGGTAGCCGAGCGTCTCGAGGCCCTACTGGGCTGAGCGGGAGGTCTGGCGGCGTGGTCCCGGTCATGGGCCAGCACCGCCCGTCGGCCGCCACAACAACAGCCGGTGGCGGGCCATCTTGTTCCCGACCGATAGCGGGCGAGACCCCGGATCAGTAGCTGGTCGTCAGGGCCAACTACTATCGCCCCCGTTCGTACGAGCAACGCGCGAGGGAGAGCTTCGATGGCGACCGAGCCCACGATCGAGGATTACTACGTCGAGGATCGGACTTTTCCGCCTCCCAGCGACTTCGCTGCGAGTGCGCTGGTGAACGACCGCTCGTTGTACGAGGAAGCCGAGGCAGATTACGAGGCATTCTGGGCGCGTCAGGCCCGAGAACTGCTGACCTGGGATACCGACTTCACCCAGGTGCTCGATTGGGATCTGCCGTTTGCGAAATGGTTCGCCGACGGGAAGCTCAACGTTTCCTATAACTGTCTGGACCGTCACATCGAGGCGGGCTTGGGGGACAGGGTCGCCTATCACTGGGAGGGCGAACCGGGAGACACCCGCACCTTCACCTACTCCGACCTCCACGCCGAGGTGTGCAAGTTCGCCAACACGATGAAGAACCTAGGGCTGGTGAAAGGCGATCGCATCGCGATCTACATGCCCATGATCCCCGAGCTGCCGATCGCCATGTTGGCCTGCACCCGTATCGGCGTCGCCCACTCGGTCATCTTCGGGGGTTTCAGCTCTGACGCCATCGTCGATCGCTGCGAGGACGCCGAGGCCAAACTGATCATCACCGCTGACGCGGGCTACCGCCGTGGCTCCCCCTTCCAGCTCAAACCGACGGTCGATGCCGCATTGTCGGCCGGCGCGTCGACCGTGGACAACGTCATCGTGGTGAACCGCTGTGACACAGGCGTGGACATGCAGGCCGGCCGTGACCACTGGTGGCACGAGCTGATGGCCGACGCCTCGGCTTCCTGCCCGGCCGAGCCCATGGATGCCGAGCAGCTGCTCTACCTGTTGTACACGTCCGGTACGACGGCCAAGCCCAAGGGCATCATGCACACCACCGGTGGGTATCTCACCCAGGTGGCCTTCACGCACAAGTACACCTTCGACCTTAAACCGGACACCGACGTCTACTGGTGCGCCGCTGACGTCGGCTGGGTGACCGGCCACAGCTACATCGTGTACGGCCCGCTCGCCAACGGTTGCACGAGTGTGATGTACGAAGGCACCCCCGATACCCCTCGCGAACAGGACCGAACCGGCGACTCGAGCACCTGGACGAAGGATCGGCTGTGGGACATCATCGAGCGGTACGGCGTCACCCAGCTGTACACCGCGCCGACCGCGATTCGCACCTTCATGAAATGGGGGGCGCAGGAAGTCGAGCGACACAACCTGTCCACCTTGCGGGTGCTGGGCACGGTGGGGGAGCCGATCAACCCCGAAGCTTGGGTGTGGTACCACATCCATATCGGCGGCGAGACGACCCCGATCGTAGACACATGGTGGCAGACCGAGACCGGCGGACACATGATCAGCCCGCTGCCCGGGGTGACGACCACGAAACCGGGAAGCGCGGGGTTCGCCATTCCGGGGGTGTTCGCCGAGCTCGTTGACGATGCGGGCGAGCCGGTGACCCAAGGCGGGGGGTATCTGACCATCACCAAGCCTTGGCCGTCCATGTTGCGGGGCATCTGGGGCGACCCGGACCGCTACAAGGAGACCTACTGGTCGACCTATGAGGGTCGCTATTTCGCCGGCGACGGAGCCAAGCTCGACGGCGACGGCTATCTCTGGCTACTCGGCCGCGTCGATGACGTCATGAACGTCTCCGGTCACCGAATCTCCACCACCGAAGTCGAATCCGCGCTGGTCGACCACCCCGCGGTGGCCGAGGCCGCTGTGGTGGGGGCCACCGATGACACGACTGGGCAGGCCATCATCGGGTACACGATCTTGAGAGGCGGCAACGAGGCCACGGACCAGCTACGCGAGGAGATACGCCAACACGTGTCGGTGAAGTTGGGGGCCATCGCTCGTCCCAAAGCGGTATTCCTGGTCGACGATCTACCGAAGACTCGGTCGGGAAAGATCATGCGCCGACTCCTCCGCGATGTAGCCGAGGGCAGAGTCCTGGGGGATACGACGACCCTGGCGGACGAGAATGTTGTCGATGCCATCAAGATCGGGGCCGCCGAGGCCTCGGGTTCCGAGGACTGACTGGTTTTGATCCCGCCACCGCTCGCGGGACCTTCAGAGGGCAACGACACGACTGGTGGTTCCCAACTCACGACTCCGCACCACTCACGGCCCTGGTTTTGATCCCGCCACCGCTCG
>Ga0316190_10000626_pt1 | contig 24677 bp, 18 predicted proteins | sample Eddworburrow2_MG_FD_204929 | JGI IMG/M metagenome (GOLD analysis project Ga0316190, IMG submission 204929) | Coastal sediment microbial communities from Maine, United States - Eddy worm burrow 2 | ecosystem: Environmental > Aquatic > Marine > Coastal > Sediment | place: USA: Maine | collected... | reverse complement strand
TGACTCACTGGGCCGTGATGGCGGTTGTCAGGGTTGTCACCCTGCACACCGTTCTGATGGTGACATGAACGGTTATCCGATCACTCTGGCGGGTACCAACAGGTACGCAAACAGTGATAACCGCGGAGCGAACGGCGGCTGTTTCGTCGGTCGTGATGTGCACTCTAACCCGGGTAAAGACACCGATGGTGCAGAGACCCCTGAGTACCTGAATGCAGTCGGCCAGTACCTGGCGGATAATGTGGCCAATGACGGTAACGGCATCTGGTGTACTAACTGTCATAACCAGCTGGGTCAGGAGATCTGGAAGGCTGAAAATATGGAAGACCTGGTGCGCGGTGTTGGTACCACGAACCCACGTGGCGAACCCACCCTGGCAGCGGTTGCTGCAGCGGTCGGTACCACGTTAGAACAGGCCGAGCTATGGCTGGATCCGAAGCAGAGTGATGCTGTCGATCACAGTTATGCGATCTGGGATACCGATCCCGGCCTGTGTAACTATGTTGCCGGATACTTCGGTGTGATCCCTGTGGATCCAGCGCATGATGGTAACGTAGCTACGGTCGAAGTGAACGTCAACAGTGCGGCAGCCTGTTCAACCGGCGGTGGTTCTGGTCTGATCAACTGTGGTGCGGAATACCCTGGTGCGCCAGCATTCCATATCTGTGGATCGGTAGACGGTGACGGTGACTTCAGTGTGAATGCGATGGACTTCTGTACCACGCCGGACTGTGTGAGCGCGGCGCAGGCTACTCTGCCAGCCGGTTCAGTGGCGGTACCGGTACCGTTCTCAGCGGCTACCGATGGTCGTGACCACTGGTTGTCAGCCGGTGAGCCGCACTGTGCAGACTGTCACCAGGCACCGTTTGTTGAGCAGAGTGGTAACATCAATGCTTACCCACCGTTCAACTACCCGCGTAAAGCGAGCCTGATGCGCTACTCGAAAGGCCATCAGAACATCAGCTGTCAGGGTTGTCACGAGTCGATCCATGGACTGTATCCGGTGACCCCGTTGATCGATACCACGTCTTATGCGCAGGCGGCAGCACTGAACCACGATGGTTCACATGGCCCGCTCAAGTGTGGTACCTGTCATGAGGTGGATCGTAATGGCATCCCAACATGGATGAGTGGTGTCAAGTACAATGGTAACCGTATCCGCACCTATGATGATGCGGTGGCCTGGATGCATACCTTCACTGATGAGGTTAGCCCTCTGGAACCAGAAGGTGTCTGTGAAAACTGTCATGGTGATCGCAGCAACAAGATCGCTGAAAACAGTGGTAAATGGTTGCGTCATTCATTCGAGGGCCGTATCGGTCGTCAGCTTCAGGATAAGGCTGAAATCGCTGCCTTTGGTCATGTAGCTGGTGATCCGGATCCGGATGGAATACCTGGAAATGGTGACGATCGGACTGCGCAGGATATAGCTGACATTGTTTGCAGCAGCTGCCATAGTCTACAGGGTGGTCCAGCTGGAGCATTCCTTAACCAGGTGGCTGATTGTACTCAGACCTGGAAGTCTCACAATATTGACGGTAGGGTCTCGGAGAAAGTCTGGGAGTTCGTCTCTATCAGCGAGAGCGGCTCTACATGTGGCTGGTAAGCCAGTAAGATGCAGGGAGTGGTCTCCCTGCAAATATTGAAATAAAACAGTGGAGGGAAAGGTTGCTTTCCCTCCATTTTTTTACAGTAATCGAACGCTATTGACATGATTACTATAGAAACTTTATGTCTTTTATGTAATTCTCTATAGTTGAAGAAAAACAAGCACATAATCTTTGTTGGGAAATTTTATTATGCCGTATCAGTTTGTTTCTAAGTTTTTATCCGTCCTGTTAATTTCTTTATCACTGGTGAGCTGTGGCAATGAAGAGCCGGCAGAGAAGACTGGTAATGCATCAGCGCAGCAAACAAAAGCTGAAGGTGTGGTGGCAAAGGTAGGTGATGAACTCATCACTTTTAATCAGCTCAATACCATGCTGAACAGTTCAGCGATGGTAGGCCTGTCGATACCGGCACTGGGCACACCCAAACGCAGCCAGGTGATGCTAACTCTGCTCGATAAGGTGATCAGCGCCAATTTGCTGTACCTGGATGCAAAGAAAAATGGTGCAGACAGGCTGACGAAGTACGTCTCCGACATGAAGAAATTCGAGGATGCGGTACTTGTAACCATGTATAAGTCGAAAGTTATGATCGGTGATGTCCCGGTCACGGAGGACGAGGTCATGGCGTTTTATAAATCAAGTATCAGTCCTGAAACCGAGCTCACTGATGATGTGAAAGTTGCTATCGAAGCCAAGATCCGCAAGCATCGGTTCACAGAGCTGAACAAGAGTTTACGTGAACGCCTGCGGGCTGGCACCGAGATTACTATTGATGAAGATATGCTGAGCACGGCTTCTGATGTCAAACGCACTGATGCCGATGTCGTTGCCAGTATAGCGGATAAACGCATCACCTGGGGTGATGTTAAGGTGCAGATGCGCGGTGCAGATTATCGTGCCACACTGGCGGAGTTTTATGTCGACAATGACGAGGAACGCCTGGCACGATTACAGGAGTATATCGATAATACGTTGATGGCGGACAAGGCGATTGCCGCTGGTATGAAGAAAGATCCTGAATTTATCCAGCGTACGGCCGAGTACCGCAAGACCCATCTGATCAATGTATATCGCAATACCCTGGTCAAACAGTGGCAGCCGTCCGAAGACGAGCTAAAGACCTTCTTCGTCGAAAATATGGATAAGATCAGTGTGCCGGAGACACGCAAGGTACAGATGGTTGTGGTCAAGACCAAAGAAGAAGCGGAATCGATCAAGGCAGAGATCGATAGCGGGAAGATCACCATGTTTCAGGCTGCACAGCAGTATTCTATCGATCCCAACGCAAAGCGTACCCTGGGCGAGATGGGCTGGGTCAGCCAGGGCACCGGTTTTAAGGAGCTGGATGATTTCACCTTCAACCACGAGCTTGAGGTCGTCAGTGAGCCTGTCGAATCACCTGCTGGCTGGCACCTGATCAAGATACTGGATGTGAATGATGCGCAGTATCAGAATTTCGATGACCCGCAGGTAAGCCGGTTAACGCTCAGGCTTTACATGAAGAAGAAGTTCAATGATTATGTTATTGATCTGCGCAAGAATCATTTTGAGGTGGCGGTCTACCAGGATGAACTCAACAGGCAATTCCAGAAAGAGGCAGACTATATCGCAGCGCTCAACGTGAAAGCGAAAGAGAAGGGGTCGATTACAGAACAGCGCATGGAAGATATGCAGAAGTATATCATTGCACCGCCTACTGAATAGTTATTTGAAACCGCCAATGCGAGCGTAGAGCTACGCTCGCATTGGCATCATCTCCAAACGCTTATTGTCCGGGCTTATTTGCACCTATTATCTGTTGCGGCTCACCGATATTCTGCTGCAGTCTCATCATGGTTCACTGCTTACGTTCCTGAACCAGTTCTGGCAACATGGTGATCACATTCTGGCCTGCCGGCGTGATGTTGAAAGCATTGATTTCCAACAGCTCCTTTTCAGTAAAGATATAAGAAGCTTACGCTCAGTATGTCTTTATAAACTTATCTAATTTAATTCTGTTACTCATACACAAGTGTTTTATTGTTCGTCAGTCCAGAAAGCAATACCAATTGTTATCCACTGATTTGGTTTTGAAAGTATGCAAGCTGAGTTTCGTGTTGCAGGAAAAAACTCACTATACTCGCAAATTTCTCACTGCTGCTTAACAGAAAAAATAGTTACTCAATTTTATTTTGGCATGTCGAATTTGGCAGCTATTAATGCCAGTCTGTCATGGTCGAATGACATTACTGTACTCTACACAACCAAATCATAATTTACTGATATTCTTAAGAAATATTGTAAACAGTGCGTTACAGCATTACCGGCTTTTGGCATAAAACATGCTTGTATAACTGTAATCGTCGGTATTCCATAGCCGATAATTGGGGTTTTTAATCGAGTTTGTTAGAGGAGTACAAGGAAAAACTCAAGGAGGATTGTTCTCGATATAAAAATAAATAAATGAGCAAAAAATCTAAAGAGGTGATGGGAATGCTTACAAATATTCGTAATCAATTTCTCCTAAATACGACTTTTACACGTGCATTCCAGCCGAAGGCTATCCTGGGTTTGATCGGGTCTGCACTCATGTTCGTGAGCGTTGGGGCACTCGCTGCCGATGCTGATGGCGATGGCGTGGATGACGCCCTGGATAACTGTATACTTGTTGCTAATGCCGACCAGCGTGATACCGATGGGGATGAATACGGTAATATTTGCGATGCAGATTTCAACAATGATCTGATAGTAAACCTGACCGACTATAGCTCGTTCAGAAGAGCGTTCAGCAGTACTGATCCTGATGCGGACTTCAATGGTGACGGCACGGTGAATCTCAGCGACTATTCAATTTTTAGAAAATCCTTTGGTAGTGCACCGGGACCTTCCTGCCAGGACAACCCCGGGGGCTGCCAACAGCCAGCACCTGGTTTTGCTGCCCAGACTGACTTCAAAATCATGATGAACTATGAGCTGGGCATGCACTGTACCGGATTCGAGTTTGCCTACTGTTGTGTACTGCCAGCGTATAACTCAATCCTGGCACAGGTGGTTAAACCTTCAGGTGTTCGTGGCTTCCCTGAACTGCTGGAAGGTGATCCGAATGTCGGACGTGACGCACTGGGTCGTGAGACTGTAGTGCGTGATGTAGCCCGTACTGGTGCTAATTTTAATAAATACGTGCTGAAATACTGGCACGATGCGCAGCCTCGTAATGATGGCCGCGGTAAAATCCAGACCAGCACCTTGATCAGTGCGGCAGAAGGTAACTCACTGTTCTCCTGGAACACGGTATTTGATTCAGCTTCTTTAAATGCTGACGGTACTTTTGTTACAGGCCCATATAATGGTGCTGATGGTGTTATGCTGGGAAATACTAGCTTAAGTGACCCGACCGACAGCTACCAGAATGCCATATGGAACCACCTGTACTTCTACTGGGATGGTGTTAGCCCACCACTGGAAGGCGATAACCCAACAGGCGGATCCGCGGATATAGACAAGATCCGTCTCGGTGTTTCAGGCCAGTCTAATGGCTTTTTCCCTGCGGTTGCCTACCCGACGGACTGTGGTCCAGCATTTCATCCACTGGGTCCGGTGACCACTGATGCGAATGGCAACACGGTTACTAACAATTGTGGTGGTTTCGCTAACGGTAACGTGCTGACTTTCTCCGGTGATAAAGGTACGGTGGTTTATACCCAGATGAAAGTACTGGAGAACCTGCCGATTATGCTGACTTCACCCGATATCTGGGAAGCACTGGGCCTACCACTGACACCATTTGAGGACAGTGTTGACTTCTTTACCGATCCTGGACTGCTAAATGAAGACTCGGTTCGTCCATTCGTCGCGATGAATGCGCAGATGTATGACTATGATCCTTTAGCACAGGATGGTGCAGGTGCGGCAACCTTAGATAGCGCGGGTAATCCGGTGATCGGTTTTGGTACGGCACCGATCGATATCCCGAACTGTGAGCGTTGTCACTCTAATCCACCGAATGGTACCGTGATTCAGAACGCAGCGAATGAGGGTGGTGGTACCTTGACCGTGGTTAACAGCCCGAACGTTGCAGGTTCGCAACAGTGGCTCGATGTGCAGACAGAGTACAACTACTGGAATGCTTATTACAACATCGATAAAGCTGCAGGTGATTCAGACTGGTATTCGCGCCTGAAGAGTGCGGCGGTCAGTATGTTGGCAGCGCATGATGAGCAGCACGGCACTGGCTTTACAGCCAATTACCCGGGCACAGAGGTTCCAGGTGTTGCACCACAGAGTACACGTCTGGGTCATGAGTCTGTGATCTGTCAGCGTTGTCATGCAGATAACGTCATTGCTGCTGTCAAATCGGCTAGCTTTAACGGTGTGACGATCAAGCCGATCACCGAAGCGATCCATAATAATCACCGTGGTGTGAACATGGCGGATGCCAGTGGCGTCGGTGGTGTTATTACCTTTGCCGACTCACTGGGCCGTGATGGTGGTTGTCAGGGTTGTCACCCGGCTCACCGTTCAAACGGTGATATGGATGGTTACCCGATCACCCTGGCTGGTGGCAACAAGTACGCTACGGGCGATAACCGTGGTGCCAATGGTGGCTGTTTCGTCGGTCGCGATGTGCACTCTAACCCGGGTAAAGACAATGACGGTGTTGAAACGCCAGCACATATGAATGCAGTAGGTCAGCACATGGTGGATACTGTAGCCAGTACTGGTAACGGTATCTGGTGTACTAACTGTCATAACCAGTTGAGTCAGGAGATCTGGAAGGCTGAGAATATGGTCGACCTGGTGAATGGCGTACCGGGTAAGCAGGCAGACGGTGTGACGGATGCAGTGAATATACGTGCATTGCCCGATCTGGCAGCAATAGCTGCTGCGGTAGGTACCACCGAGGCACAGGCTATCTCATGGCTGGATCCGAAAGAAGGTCTTAATGTGGGTGATGATGACTCCTATGCGATCTGGGCTACCGATCCTGGCTTATGTGATTATGTCGACAATGTTCTGATTGGTGGTCAGCCAGCCAATCCTGCGCATGATGGCAATGTTGCTACCATTGAGGTGCATGCGGGTGGATCATGCTTGCCAGGTTATGTTGACGGTCCAAATCTGGCGACAGCGTTTGGCTGTAACACGCCGGCAACATTGTGCGGAACGTTTGACGCGGATGGTGATTTCAGTGTGCATATCATGGACTTCTGTACCACGCCGGACTGTGTTGCAGCAGCTCAGGCCACGTTGACGACGGCCGGGACGTCCGGGCTAGCCGTACCCGTCCCAATGTCAGCTGCTACCGATGGTCGTGATCACTGGTTAGCACCGGGTGAGCCACACTGTGCAGACTGTCACGCAGCACCGTTTACTGAGCAGAGTGGTAACATTAACGCTTACCCACCGTTCAACTACCCACGTAAAGCCAGCCTGATGCGTTACTCTAAGGGCCATCAGAATATCAGCTGTCAGGGTTGTCATGAGTCGATCCATGGTCTATATCCGGTAACCCCGAATATCGATACCACGTCTTATGCACAGGCCGGTGCGCTGAACCACGATGGTTCTCATGGTCCAGTCAAGTGTGGTGCCTGTCATGCTGTGGATGGTGCTGGTATTCCGAGCTTCCTTGATACCGGTAATGGTAATGTCTACGGCATCACCGACTATGACTCTGCAGTGGCTTGGGCGCATACCTACACGGAAGAGGCCAGCGTGCTCGACACAACCTGCCAGAACTGTCATGGCGTACAGGGTGCTAACTGGGCCGATATTAATATCAGTAACAGTACCTACATGCAACACGCCAGTCGTAATAATGCACGCGGTTCGCGCAATATGATGGACAAGGCAGAAATGGAAGTGAACGGTGGTTCCGTGTTCATGAATGCAGGTAGCAATGCGACCCAGGACAACGGTAACGCAGGAATCTGCGTGGCCTGTCATGGTGTCGAAGGTGCAAACGTATCGTGCAACGACAACCAGTGGCTGGACCACCTGAGTCTGGGAAGGGTATCAGCACCTGTGTTCGAGAAAGTGTCTGTGTTCCGGACCGGTGCTACTTGCTGGTAATACCTGCTGTTAGTAATATCAGGGAGCGGGCTCCCTGGTATTATTGTTAAAAATAGTGGGGGGAAAGATTACTTTCCCCCTATTTTTTTGTAACTGACTTGTGCTAGAGGCTATTTGTTTACTATGTCTTTCTTTGAGCTTTAGCCATAAACCTATAACATGAATCATTTTTAAGTTGGGAAATTCAATTATGTTGTATTCGTCTATTTTTAAAATTATTTTCGCACTGTTCATCTCTTTACTATCAGTTTCTGCCTGTAGCAAGGCTAATGAAGAGCCAGCAGGCACTAGCACTAAAATATCCAGCCAGCCAGCTGCTCAATCCGCTGATTTGATTGCGCGGGTGGGTGATGAAGTTATCACCTTTAACCAGCTCAGTACCATGCTGAACAGTTCAGCGATGGTTGGCCTGTCGATTCCTGCGCTGGGTACGCCTAAACGCAGCCAGGTGATGATCACCCTGCTCGACAAGGTGATCAGTGCCAACCTGCTGTACCTTGATGCAAAGAAAAAAGGCACCGACAGGCAAACGCAGTATGTTTCAGATATGAAGCAATTCGAGGATGCAGTGCTTATCTCGATGTATAAGTCGAAGGTTCTGATTGGTGATATTCCGGTCAGTGAAGAAGACGTTATCGCGTTTTATGATTCGAGCATCAGCCCGGAAAGTGAGTTGACCGATGACTTAAAGCTTGCCATCGAAGCTATGATTCGTAAGCAACGATTAACAGAATTGAAAGCCAACATGCGAGAGCGCCTGCGTGCCGGTAGCGAGATCAAGCTATATGAAGATGTGCTGAGTACGCATGCTGATATCGGCCGCTCCGATGCGGATGTTGTCGCCAGTATTGCAGGCAAGGTCATCACCTGGGGTGATGTGCAGGTGGAGATGCGCGGTGCAGATTACCGGGCCACGCTGGCTGAATTTTATCTTGACAGTGATGAAGAGCGCCTGCTTCGCCTGCAGGAGTATATCGATAATAGACTGATGGCAGACAAAGCGCTTGCCGCTGGCTTGAAAGAGGACCCTGAATTTATCAAACGTACCGCGGAGTATCGCAAGACACGACTGATCAATGTGCATCGTAACGGATTGGTACATAGCTGGACGCCATCTGATGATGAGCTCAAGGACTATTTTGTTGATAACATGGACAAGATTAGCGTACCGGAGGCACGTAAGGTGCAGATGGTCGTGGTTGCGACTAAAGAAGAGGCGGAATCGATCAAGGCGGACATCGATAGTGGCAAGATTACCATGTTCAAGGCCGCTCAGGATTATTCACTGGATCCTAATGCGAAAAGTACCCTGGGCGATATGGGCTGGGTTAGCCAGGGCACCGGTTTTAAGGAGCTGGATGATTTCACTTTCAACCTCGAGCCCGAGGTGGTTAGTGAGCCAGTTGAATCGCCCGCCGGCTGGCACCTGGTGAAGGTGCTGGATGTGAATGATGCACTGTTGCAGGACTTTGATGACCCGCAGACACGTCAGGCCACACTCAGGTTGTACATGCAGAAAAAGTTCAACGACTATGTTGTCGATCTGCGTAAGAATCAATTTGAGGTTGCTGTCTACCAGGATGAGCTCAACAGGCAATTCCAGAAAGAAGCAGACTATATCGCCGCGCTCAACCTGAAAGCGAAAGAGAAGGGATCGATTACAGAGCAGCGCATGGAAGAGATGCAGAAGTATATAGCTCCACCGCCACCACCAGAGTAAAGCTTTAACTCTCCCTGAGAATTTGATCCCCTACAGCCTGCTGCGGGGGATTTTTTATCCCAAAGCGTTTGCTAAAGCGATGGATTTTCAGTCCATAGTGGTTGAGGCTCACACGTTATTGTAATGCTGCTGCCACAGCGTCACTATGGTGTGACAGAAGGTGCAGAAGATGCAATGATCTGCTGTAACTCACCGATATTCTGCTGTAACCGCATCATGGCTAACTGGTTACGTTCCTGTACCAGCTCTGGCAATACGGTGATAACTTTCTGACCTGCCGGCGTGATATAGAAGGCATTGATTTCCTCCAGTTCTTTTTCAGTAAACTTGCGCATGTACATATCTGCAAGCTCATCTTTTAGTGCGTTCCAGCCGATGTATTTATTAAAAAATTCATGCATGGTTTTTTCGTGCTGAATCAGTTGTGGGTTTTGTCTTAGCTGAAGCTGTACCACTGAATCAACACTCTCCTGAATCTTTTTTTCCATCTGTGTCAGTCTGAACAAAGTTTCGACCTGCTGGCGCTGTGAGCTATCGCTTGCATAGAGACTTGCAGAGCTAAGACATAGCAGTAGAGTTGTTATGGTGTTGATCAGGTAGTTACGCATCATATTTTCGCCTTGTATGTTTAATGTTGGATTTTTGTGTTTGTAAGTCAGGGCATCATCTGTTTTATGATGGACCTGATCTCGTCTGTTTCCCAGCCGGGATTGCCGCGTACCTGGTAGCGTATCTGCCCTGTGCTATCAATAAGGAAGCTGGTTGGAAGAGTTTTTACGCCCCAGTCATCAAATGTTTCACTGGAAGTGTCGAGCAGTACTGGTAATTCGAGGTTGATCAGTTTTGAAAATTTTCTGACTTTGTATTTTTTTTCACCAACGTTGATAGTGATGGCTTCAAATGGTTGGTCTGCAAAATGTTTTTTTAATCTCTGCAGTTCCGGCATCTCGTAGATGCAGGGTGGGCACCAGCTGGCCCAGAAGTTAATCAGTACGACTTTGCCTTTATAGTCGGGCAGGGTGTGCGTTTTTCCTTTTTGATCGGTGAGTGAGAATTCTTTATTATCCCCTGTATATGGCTCTAACGGTCTTGCACCATGAACCGTGAATGGCGATAAAAGTGCTGCCAGTACGATCAATACCGAAGCTTGTATTACTTGCTTTCTTATCATATTAAGAGTTAATTAGCTTATATTATCCTTTGATCTTAAGCGGCGTTCTTTTTTTGTTTTACTCTCTGGAATATATCAGTAGGCTAATTAAAGCGAAAGAGACTGATCACAGATGTAACAATACCAGTAGCTTACGTTATTGTACAAGCTGGGAAAAGCGGACGAGAAAGCATGCTACAACAGCAGGTTAAATGAACAGGTATGTATTACTTTATCTCGTAGCGGGTGATATCTGCCGTCTGAGCTGAGGTAATGAAAATAGTGCTGACTAGTGAAACGAACAAGGCCAGAAAAGTAGCTATGATTAGTTTGTTCACCAGGTGTTGTTTTTCTTCGTCTTTATCGTTTTTGATCATTTAATTTGCTCTAAATCTATATTGCAGGTCCGTTTATAAAAGCAATTGTCATGCCATTTTTGTATTTAATCTAAAGAGCTGTTTTTACTGAAAGTTTATTTTGAGGCTTTATTGATATATATCAAATATATGCCATAGTGGCATGTTACACTGACAGCATTCGAGCTGGCGTGTCATCATGGCATGCTGGCGGTTCTTGTTAAGTTCAGTATTAATGGGGGTAGGGGTGGATAAGAGAGTTGAAATGACATCGATCGATCTGGCATCGCTGGTCAACAGCCATGAGAAGCCATTTGTGGTTATCGACAAAGATTATCGTATCCTCGCTGTCAATGAAGCATACGAGCTGGAGTACGGTACCTCGAGTGAAGACGCTATCGGAAAGAGGTGTTACCAGGTCAGCCATGGTAACGAGCATCCTTGCAGTGAAGAAGGTGAGGATTGCCCGCATGACCATGTGTTCAAAAACGGTGAAGCAAAAGTCTGTGCGCATGTGCACTGTGATGCGCACCACCGCATGCATCACGTAAAGGTCTCCGCTTTTCCGCTTCAGGGTTCGAATAACGAATTGTTCCTCGGTGAATGTATCGAGAAGATCTCTTCGATGGATGCGCACCTGCCGGGTGGCGAGCGCATGGTCGGCGAGTCACCGGAGTTCATCGCCTGTGTCAACCAGTTGAACATTGCTGCCAGCTCTGATGCGCCGGTCTTGTTGCTGGGCGAAACCGGTACCGGTAAGGAACTGGCGGCAGAATTTATCCACCAGCATTCATCGCGCAGTAGTGAACCGTTCCAGATTATCGACAGTACCGTGTTCACCGATAGCCTGTTCGAGTCTGAGATGTTTGGCCATGCCAGTGGTGCATACACCGGCAGTGTCGGCGACAAACAGGGCTTATTCGAGCTGGCTGATGGCGGCACGATCTTCCTCGATGAGGTTGGTGACCTGCCTGCATCGCAGCAGGCGAAATTATTACGTGTCCTGGAGAATGGTGAATACAGGCGTGTCGGCGGCAAGAAAACACGAAAGGTCAATGTCCGTATTATCTGTGCGACGAATCGGCATCTGTGGGAATCTGTTATCGACGGTGCATTTCGTGAGGATCTGTATTACCGCATAGCCTGTTTGAATATCCGCCTGCCCAGCCTGCGTGATCGCCTTGACGATATACCTGTGCTGGCGAAAACACTGCTTGATGGTATTAACCGGTCGATGCACAGTAGTTATCGTCTGATGCCAGATGCCTGCCAGCAACTACAGACCTACAGGTACCCTGGTAATGTCCGTGAACTACGTAATATTCTTTTTATTGCGGCCACACGTAGTCAAACCCGGATCATAGATGCGGCTTTGATTAACAGTGTGATCAACAATCTACCGAACTGTATTAGTGCTGAAGAGGCAAAGCTTGTCGAACCATCACACACCAGGGTGAGCCCGGTACCTGCAGGTTCTGCAGATAAGATAACGTTGAAAGACCTTGAGGCACAGCATATCAGTGACCTGCTCGACAAGTATCACGGCAACCGTAAAAAGGCGGCTGAAGCACTGGGTATCAGTGAACGCACCATCTATCGCAAGCTGAAAGAGCTTGGCATTCATTAAACCGATTAAAATGTGAGCCTTCGGAAAGCATATCTTTTCGGTTTTTTTCTGTAATCTAATTTCGCCTGACCGCCTTTATCCGTAGTAAATTAGAAATTCGTTGATTTTTGGCGCATTTCGTCAAATCATAGACTTCTCCAGGCAAGTCTTTATCCCCTCAATTACTCAAAATAAGTGAAAAGTAATTGAGGTGATATCGATGAAAAATAAACGAAATCGTGCGGTTAGTATTACAGAGATTGTGCTCGCATTACCGGTACTGTTTCTGCTATGGGTACTGGCAGCTGAATTTATCGAGAAGTATGGTCTTATCGTGTTGCCGGTCGGTGGCGCTATTTACCTGGTTATATTTTTGCTGGTAGACAAACTTTTCTCGAGACAGAGCGAACAACTCGAGCAGGCGCTGGAGCGAAAGTTATCCTTCGGTGGTAATAAGCCTGGAACTATGCAGAAAGACGGTTAGGTGAGAAGGCAACCATTAAGTCGGTGCTTTAAATTAGTCGTGAAAATGATCTTCGATCCGGTCGAAGGCTAGGTTGATGGTGTCTTCATCGACACAGTATGCCATCCTCACGTGGTGTTCGCCTGATGGTCCGAAGGCGCTGCCGGGTGTCACCGTGACCCTGGTTTCGTTGAGCAGGTCGATAGCAAACTCTCTTGAGCTGGTATGTTCGCTAATTATCCTGGGGAACGCATAATAAGCACCTTCAGGTTTCTGGTATGAAAAAACATGCGGCAGATTATCCAGCCGCTGACAGATCAGCTGTCGGCGCTTTTCCAGGATGCTTTCGAATCGTTGCTTGTGGTCGGACGGCTGGCTCAGGGCGATGATGCCCGCCAGCTGTGATATTCGCGGCGCACAGATCATGGTCGCATCGTGTACCTTGGTGGCCTGGTATTTCAGTTCTGCCGGCATCACCATGTAGGATAACCGCCAGCCGCTCATGGCATATGATTTTGAAAATGAATACAGGTAGACCATGTGTCCACCCAGTTCTTCAACACCGGCGAGGTTGAAATACTTGTCCCTGTTGTTATAGACAAAATCGCTGTAAGGGTCATCGATGATGATCAATATATCATGCTGCTTAGCGATCTCACCGACGCGTAGTAGTTCCTCTTTAGAAAATATTTTACCGGTCGGGTTCGATGGGCTGACGATAACGATGGCCTGGGTTTTTTTGGTAATCAGTCCTGGCAGGCGGTCGATATCTAACGCCCAGTTATTGCTTTCGTCCAGTGGCCAGTAGATCGGTTTGCCGTTAAACAGCTTGATCTGCTGGATATGCGAAGCGAAACATGGATCGGTCAGGATGATCTCATCCCCCGGGTCAAGCATGGTGTGAAACAGCGTATTCAGCGCCTGCATATTGCCTGCACTGATCATCACGTTGTCATCAGCATCAACGTCTACTCCGGTCTTTCTTTTATGCTCGGTGACAGCCAGTTTGCGTAATTCGGGCAGACCGTCAGGCAGGGTGTATTTGCCGGCATCGATATCGGTATCTAACAGATGTTTGATGCCGTCGCGGATGTATTGCGGGGTTTGAAAAGACGGCAGTCCCCATGCGAGTGATACCGTGCCCTCGATACCGGCGCTGAGCATGGACATCTCCTTGATCGCCGAGACTTCAGATTCGAGAACATAGGTGGAGACTATATCCGTTATGAAGGTCATCGGTCAGGGTATCCGGAATTCAGCCAGCAACGGTGTGTGGTCAGACAGCTGGCTCCATGGTTTGCCATGCAGCCGGTGACAGTCGACGATATCCAGACCACGAAAATAAATACGGTCCATCGATAACAATGGCAGCCTGGCGGGGAAAGTGCGTGCGTAACCCCCGTGTATATTTTTATAGGCTTCTTCAACCCCAAGGTCGTCATGCAGGTGGCGCTCAGCATTACCACGCCAGTCGTTGAAGTCACCGGCGATGATCAAAGGTTCATCTGCCGGCACATGGGAGTTGATCCGTTTAGACAGGGTTTCGAGTTGTTTTTCGCGTTCGCGCTCGAACAGGCCAAGATGCACACAGATTATGTGTATTTTCGCTCCGGTATCAGGTATCTCTATGGTGCCATGTAGCAGGCTGCGGCTGGCGGTTTTCATATAGGATACATCGATGTTCTCCCAGTTGATAAAAGGGTACTTGCTCAGGATGGCATTGCCATGATGGCCGGATTTATAGATGGCATTTTTACCATAGGCGTGATGATGCCAGACCTGGTCGGCAAGAAACTCGAACTGCCGGTTGTTTGGCCAGTCATCAAACCGGTTTTGGGAGATAGTGCGTTCACCGAGTATCTCCTGCAGGAAAACTGCATCGGCATCAACGTTACGTAGTGAATCTTTTATTTCATGCAGGATAAACCGGCGGTTACCGATACTGAATCCCTTATGGATGTTGTAAGTCAGGACTTTGATTGATATGTTTGGCATGTTATTCCTGATATATATTTGCTAATTACTGAGCCATACCGTGACTGCTGAATTTCTGCAACTCCTGTCATTGATTATAATCGCAAATGGCTCGCCAATATTGATTCGTTGGTTGTTAAAAGACGCTTTTAACCTTGCTGTTGACCTCGATCAAAAACTGCCGGATAACAGGCGAATTTTTGGCTCATCAAAAACATGGCGGGGAATATCGGCCGCAATGCTTACTACCACGGTTGCAGCATTATTGTATGGCTACCCTCCAGAAACGGGTATGCTTATTGCCACTTATGCCATGCTTGGCGACCTGTTTTCCAGTTTTATAAAGCGTAGACTGTCAATGAAGCCGAGCAGTATGGCGCCTTTTCTGGATCAGGTCCCTGAGTCACTTTTTCCTGCATTGATGCTGATGGACGTGTTTTATCTCGATACTATAGCAGTGATGCTGCTGGTATTGACCTTTGTCATTTCAGATCTGGCTCTTTCACATATACTTTACAAATGGGGTATTCGCAAAAAACCATATTGATAACTTTAAGGTTGTGATCGATGAGTTATGAGAAAGAACAGATAGTAAACCTGCCAAATATAGTAAGCGTGATCAGGATATTGATGGCGCCGGTGCTGATCTATTTTGCGCTGACACATCAGCCAGGCTGGTATATCGGTATGTTGATATTCACAGTGTTTACCGATTTGCTCGATGGTTTTCTGGCAAGGGTGTTACACCAGATAACATCTATTGGTTCACACCTTGATAGCTGGGGAGATTTTGTCATCTATAACACCATGGCAGTATGTGCCTGGATCCTGTGGCCGGACATCATACGACGAGAAAAAATCTATTTCATTATTATTGTACTCAGTTTTATTCTGCCCGCGATAATCGGTTATATCAAGTTTCATCGCTTTACCAGCTATCATACCTGGGCGGTAAAACTGGCAGTTGCTGTTACCATCGTCAGTTATGTACTGCTTTTTACAGGGCTGCTGGACTGGCCTTTCCGGGTTGCTGCTGTTTTCTGCCTGTATGCGGCTATCGAAGAGATCGTTATCACTCTTCTGATCCATCACGAGCGTGTTGATGTAAGGTCTTTCTGGCAGGCATTGCGATACCACAGGGAGAATCGTTGATTGGAAGGTGTCTTTTCTTGTTGTGGCTATGCATCGTAACTGTTTCTTCTTTGGTATTTATACCTGCGGTGTTGCAGAAATATTTTGTGTGATTAGCTGGCAATCCATAGCAGGCATTGACCCGTTATGACCGAATGTTGACAATATTATAGCGATGTAGATTTAGCGTGTTTTTGAGCATAGTAGAGAGATAATGCAGCAGAGTCTTATTACTGTAGGGATGCTGGCTGGCGGACTGGGTCTGTTCATGCTGGCGGTGAGTATGATTACCGATGGTCTGAAGTCAGCAGCCGGTCATGCCCTGCGTCACCTGCTGGGTCGATGGACGCGTTCGCCGGCACACGCTATCCTCACCGGTCTTACCATTACCGCCATCGTACAGTCTTCCAGCGCGGTCACCGTTGCCACCATCGGTTTTGTCAATGCCGGTCTTATCACCATGCACAAGTCTCTGGGGATTATCTACGGCGCCAATATCGGCACCACAATGACCGGGTGGCTGGTCGCCATCATCGGTTTCAAGATCGATGTCGAAGCCTTCGCCTTGCCGATGATCGGTGTCGGGATGTTGTTGCGTCTTAGCGGTGGTGAGGCCCGCCGTGCGCATTTAGGTGTAGCGCTGGCGGGATTTGGACTGTTCTTTATCGGTATCGACGTGCTTAAAGATGCTTTTGACGGTCTCGCAGATACGATCGATCTGGCTAGCTTTGAAGTTCAGGGTATCGCTGGCGTGTTGATGTATGCGGGTATCGGCTTCCTGATGACCGTCTTGACGCAGTCATCCAGTGCAGCGATCGCTATCACGCTGACTGCGGCTAGCGGTGGACTGATCGGCCTTGAAGCAGCCGCTGCCATGGTGGTTGGCACGAACGTCGGTACTACCTCGACGGCTGCACTGGCGGTCATAGGTGCGACTTCAAATGCCAAGCGGGTAGCTGCGGCGCATATTATTTTCAACCTGGTGACCGGCATCATCGCGTTATCGTCATTGCCGCTGCTGTTCTGGGTGATTCTGCAGGCTGAGCAATCGATGGGGCTGGATGTCGTTCCTGTAGTGACGCTGGCGATGTTCCATACCGTATTTAATATTTTAGGTGTACTGATTATATTTCCTTTTAACAGACGACTGGCCCATTTCCTTGATAGGCGTTTTGTTACCCAGGAAGAGATCGAGGGGCGCCCCAGGTTTCTTGATAAGACGGTCGCAGTATCACCCGTGCTGGCAGTGAATGCGTTAGCACTGGAGCTGTCGCGTATAACCACGGTCGTTAGACGAATGGCTCTTGAAGCATTGAGCAGTGAGTTTGATCCCAGTGTGCGAATAAGGCGAGACTTCATCGTTGCACGAAAACTTTCCAGTGAGGTTGCTAAATTCATCACGCACCTGGAGAGAGGTATGCTCAATCAGGAGACTTCAGAACAGCTCACCAAGGTGTTGCGTACCGATCAGCATCTGCTTGCATGTGCTGACCAGGCGCTGGAGATCGCCAGGATGCAGGCTGATGTGGAGGAGGTTACCGATGAGAAAGTAAACGACGGTATATCGCACTATCGCGCCGAGGTGGTCAACCTGCTGACCATGGCGAATCCTGAACAGGAGGGTTTTTCATTCTCATGCTGTGAAGCGCAACTGGATGAAGTCCAGATGGCATATGATGCGATAAAAGCAGACCTGCTACAGGCCGGTGCGGAACTGCGAATCCCGATCCCGGTGATGATCGATATCCTCGAGCAGAACAGCCGTATCCGGCGTATACCCCGTCAGATGGTGAAGGCGATGCATCATCTCAGTGAACTGTCTATGATCACAGATGTGAGGGTAAGTGAGTCAGAGTCAGACGACGAGGTCGAATCGATAGCACTGGATAGTTCACTGACCGAGCAAAAGTAAACTATTCGTCACATGCCATATACGCGGTTAACTGTGTAATAGAGCCTGACCTCGATTTAACCCTTGATTTGTAGTTCTCCTCTGTAGTAAAACTAGGCTTCGATTTGTTTAATAGGGGAGCCTCGAATATGTCAGAAAAAGAAAATGTATCTGTGGAACAGCAGGAAGCAACTGAAGGGTTCAGCCGCCGTGATATGTTGCTGGGGTTGAGTGCAGTAGCAGGCATGGCCTACACCGGCTCTGTGCCAGCAGCATCAAAAGAACATGACCACAGTAAGCATTCGACACAGCTGCCGGATCTGATGGATGCGGTCAATAACTGTACTGACAAAGGCCGCCGCTGTATCGCGCATTGTTTGGTCAGTTTTACTGAAGGTGATACTGAACTTGCCGATTGTGCCAGCAAGGTGCACGAGATGATGTCTATCTGCGGCGGTTTTGCATACCTGGTGGCATCGAATTCCAGCTATACCAAAGACTATGCGAAGCTGTGTGAGAAAGTATGCACCGACTGTGCAAAAGAATGTCGCAAGCATGAGAAACATATAGAATGTGAAGCATGTGCTAATGCCTGTGATGATATCATCGATTCTATAAAGCTCAGCCTTTCCTGATTATAGTGTTTCCTGTCTTTGACAGTATGCGCCCCTTCAGGGGCGCAATGCTGTGAGCGCTTCAAGTACTGCTCTGTGTTTTTAACTTGAATTCAATCTCTTCGGCGGCCAGCGGCTTGAAGTAATAATAACCCTGGATATAATGACAGCCACTCTGTAACAAGAAGTCTTTTTGCTGCTCGGTTTCTACACCTTCTGCGATGACGCTAAGACCCATATTTTTAGACAGGGCGATGATGGTTTTTGATATCACCACATCTTCTTCGTCATGCGGAAGCTCGCGTATAAATGAGCGATCAATTTTTAGTTTATTGATCGGCAGCCGTTTGAGCTGAGACAGTGATGAGTAACCGATTCCGAAGTCGTCGATCGCCAGGCTGATGCCAAGATCTTTTATCTTGTTCAGTATCTCGATCGCGACACTGAAGTCTTCCATGATCTGGCCCTCGGTAATCTCCAGTTCGATCCATTGCGGTTGACAGGCGGTCTCTTTGAGTAGCGATCGTATAGTTTCTATGAAGTCTTCTTTCTGTAGCTGCCGCATCGAAAGGTTGAGTGCCAGGATGCCGGGTTGCAGGCCCTGTTTATACCAGTGTGCATATTGCATCATTGCCGTCTTCATCACCCATTGATCGAGCGAGATGATAAGGCCGGTGTCATTCGCAAAAGTTAAAAATTTGGATGGAGAGATCAGGCCCATGTCCGGGTGTTGCCACCTGACGAGCGCTTCCATACCGATGATCTGGTCTGATTCTGAGTTTATCTGCGGCTGGAAATGTACGACGAATTCTTCTTTGTTCAATGCATTACGGAAACTGGCCTCCATGGCTATGCGCTCGAAGGCTTTTTCAGTCATCACCTCGTTATAGAACTGGTAGGTGTTCCTGCCGTCATCCTTGGCCTGGTACATTGCGGCATCGGCATTTTTCAGCAGCTCTTCCGGTGTGTCTCCGTCATCGGGATAGATGGCAACACCGACGCTTAGCGTGACATAGAATGACTGGTTAAGAATTTTGATCGGTGCGTTCATCACCTTGAGTAAGTTTTGTGTCACTTCCACGATGGTATCATTGCTGGCAACCTGGTTTAGAGCGATGGAAAATTCATCACCACCGAGGCGGGCAAGCGTGTCGGTCTGACGTATCGTACTACGCAGGCGCCTGGCCACTTCTATGAGTAACTCATCACCGACCTTATGTCCCATCGAATCATTTATTCCCTTGAAATGATCAAGGTCGAGAAACAGTACAGCTATCTTGGTGTTATTACGCTTCGCCTGTTTTATGACCTGGTTTAGCCGGTCATTGAACAGGAAACGATTTGGCAGATCGGTGAGTGAGTCGTGATGTGCATGGTAGTGAAGGATTTCTTTTTGAGCTTTTAACTCTTCCTGGATGAGGCGACGTTTCTTTATCTCGAGCGATAACGCGATCGCGTTGACGACAGAATCAGCGAAATCCTGTTCATCCTGTCGCCATGTTTTTATCTTGCCGATTTTTTCATGGCAGATCACGCCGATGAACTGGTGGTCCTGAACGATGGGTAAATCCAGCATAGAGAAAATATTAAGCGGTTCAAGGTAGCTGTCATTAAACTCCCTGGTCCGTGCATCTTCCCTGGCATTATTGACTACCAGTATCTCACCGCTGCGAACCGCTTTGAAGTACTCGGGCGAATCTTCCTGTGTCAACACGGCGCCACTCTCATGTTTGCCTGAGTCGCTGCTATACAGGTCAGCACATGTCATCTCGGTCTGGTCGTCATTGAATAACCATATACTGACCCTCTCAACATGCAGGGCTTTTGCAGATAGTTCGGTTGCTTTATTGATGGTTATGTTCTCGTCCTGATAGTCTACTTTGGACCACTCGAGTAATGCCTGTTGATAGTCGGCTTTTCGATCCAGTTCTTCCTGGATGTTGATAATATTTTCATTGATCATCTCAGCCATGACGGAGATCTCATCCTTACCACGTATGACGATGGGTTGTGCTGTTGTTCGCTGGTGATTGAGGTACTGGAAGAAGTCTAAAAGGCCATTGTGGAAAGAAGAGACGACGGACGAAATCGATCTGGCGATCCATGTACCGAAGGCCAGTCCCAGCAGGATCGTAAGAATAGTTACAGTGAGTAAAGTGATAGCTATCTTGTTTCGTTTCTCCGACATGTGGGTGATCGAGTATTCGGCTGACTGTATGCTCCTGGTGATGACGTTGCTTCCCAGTTGCTCCATCTCAGGCAGGATGCTGGTGACCAGCTGCCTGTTGAAATCGACCCATAACAACATGGCGCTTTCATATTTTTTTGCGGAACGATCGAAGTTGTCCAGTTTTTCAAATTCAAAATCCTGATCGGACATCTCTTTGAGGCGCTGCCATTCGCTCATCATGAAATTGTAATCTTTGATGAAAGAGTCAAAGATGGCGTCATCAGGACTCAAGCGGTATTTTTTTTCATGCAGCCTGGTAACGTAGGTGTATTGCCAGATGTTTGAACCGTTGTTGATCTTCTCGATAGTTTTTTCAGATAGCTGCTGTTTTATCTCGAGCCTTTTCGATTCTACATATTTCTGGATCTGCAGTGTGATGTACTCACCCTCGGATTCCAGGATATTTGCCTGTTTGTTCAATTCGGTCAGTAGTGAAACCCCTCTCAGGTACAGGCTCCTGTATTTATCCGTCGACTGCCGTGTTGCCACAAAATTTTTCTGTAACAGGTCGGATTCGTCAAAGCTTTCGATATTGTCGAGTGTCTGATAAATCTTATCTACATATGTTACGGCATCATCATAAGCCTTACTGGCGGCTTTGAAGTTATATACCGATCCGTTAGCATTCAACCGGTATTCCTGTTCTTTAAGGATGAGCTTGTTGGTATAGCGCTCGATCTTTGTTGAGAGGATCAGGTTATCTAGCTCGATGCGAATAGTGTTAAGTCCACTATTTGAAACGAAGGAGAGGATCAGTGCGACGATGACGCTCAATGAGATCAAGAGGTATGTCTTGTTCTTGATGGATAGCTGACTAACTATGTTCATAATCCCTGTCTTTTATTCTGAAACGACTGTTTTGAAAGGCTATAAAGCTAGAGTATAGACTGCATAGAGCAAGATGAGGGATATTGACAGTGAGCTGGCTTCAGTCTTCGGAATAGTATGGTAACTGGTATCGAGTCTAAAAATATATTAGTATTCACTGCTATGCGAAAGAGTCCAAAACAGCTGTCTGTCAAAATACTGGTCATGTATATGATCATGGCGTTGCTGTTTCTGGCATCTGTAGAACTGCATATCCATACCGCAGAGAGTGCCTCTACTGCAGAGCATGGATCCGCAGTCTCCATCAGTTCGTTTACTGATGATCTCATGGCTGAACGTTCCGGTGACGAAATCAATGTTACTCCGGACGGTGTGATGAAGGTAAAGCAGGATGACATAAGTGTCTTTGCAGTATTCCTGCTGGTCGCCGTCATGCTTGCCGTTTTGTACCCGACCTTCATCGGACGGTTACGGGGAAGCCATGCGCTGTTACCTCTGGCTCCTTTCTATGGCGCGCCATCACTGCGTGCCCCGCCGTTATAAACTCTAAACAAACCTGAAATTTTTATTTCAGCCGTTTTGACTGCTGATGTGTTAGTGAATCTGCCCATATCTTCGAGCGGCAGCTTCGAGTTTGGAGTTATACCATGTTATTAAAAGATATATTTTCAAGATATTATTTTTCGACCAGGCTTCCGCTTATGCTGTCTGTGTTGCTGGCGGCGGGTCCTTCTGTCGCTCAGCAATGGACGCTTGAATCGAGTGTCCAGCAGGCGATGACGACGTCGCCAGAACTAAAAAAATCAAGCGCAGAGCTAGGCGCACGACAGCAGGATATCAATATGTCCAGCCTGTGGCCCGATCCTGAAATAGCTTTTCGTGTGGATAATAAAATGGGTCAGGATGATGGTGCTGGCGGTTATGACCTGACTGATATCGTCGTCAGGCAGTCCATCCCGGTATCACGCCTCAAGTACCAGGAGTCGGCGGCTGAAGCCAGCCTGCAGGCGGCGCGATTCTCGCATCAGTATCACTCCCTGCAGGTGCAGAACCGGGTTTCAAAAGTCTTTCACCAGTTACAGCTCGCATCGGCAGTGCTGGCGCTGGCTGAAAAACAGCAGCAACTGGCCGATGAGATGTATGGCCAGGACGAGAAGGGGTCTGCGGGTATCGTGGTACGTTATCTATCGCCGCTGGAAAAGATGCGTCTCAGCATCATCCAGGAAGAGGCACGGCAGTCAGCCATCAGCGCCGAGGGTAAATATAAAGAAGCATTGAGCGAGTTTGTTAAGTTGCTCGGCATCGAGATGGATGGCGTGACCAGTGTTTCTGAACTGCTGCCTGTCTCTGTGATCCCTGATAAAAACCGCCTGGCCTCGTTACAGGATAACCATGTGCAACTGTCCAGTCAGCAGCAGCAGGTGCTGGCGGCAAACCACGAGATCGATGTTGCCCGCACCACCCAGATGATCGACCCTAGTATCGGTCTCAGCTGGTCGAAAGACACCCTTTCGACAGGACGTGAAGATATCTATGCCATCATGTTCAACATCCAGATACCTATCAGTGATCGTAAAGACACGGCTGCCAGCAGGGCGACCTACAAAGCCAGCCAGCAGAAAATCGAATTACAGTTACTGAGACGTGAACTTAAAATAAACCTGAACCGCAGTTATGCCCATCTGAACCATGTCATCGAGCAGGCTTCGGAATATAAAGAGAAAGTGCTCAAGCCAGCGAAGAAGATGCTGGAGTTGACCAACAAAGGATTTACCAGTGGTGAACTAAATATCCTTTCGCTCGTCGATGCCAATAACACATATTTTAAGGCGCGCCTGGCTTATCTCGAGCTGTTATACCAGGCGAGGGTAGAACTGGCAGAGGTTAAACTGTATGCCGGCCAGATGATAACGGATGTCGCTGAGCAGAATCTCGGTTCGGTCGAGGGAGGTTCGTAACATGATCGCTGCAATCTTACGTTTCTCGCTTATACAACGGTTGATGATCGGCCTGGTAACGCTTGGCATCTCTGCGGCCGGGATCTGGTCATTTAAAAATCTCCCTATCGATGCTTTTCCGGATATCTCCGCGCCCCAGGTGCAGGTCATCATCAAGGCGCCGGGTATGTCGCCGACCGAGGTCGAACAGCGCATCACCTTCCCTATAGAGATGGAGATGCAGGGCATCCCCGGACAGACCGTACTCAGGTCAACCACGAAATATTCGTTGAGTGTGATCGTCATCGATTTCGAGGATGATATGGATATCTACCTGGCACGCAACCTGGTGACAGAGCGCCTGAACCAGGTATGGGCTTCGTTGCCAGCGGACATCGAAGGCGGTCTTGCGCCCATCACTACCCCGCTGGGTGAGATCTTCATGTATCGCATCATCGGCGAGGATTACACTAACCAGGAGTTGCGCAGCCTGCAGGACTGGGTTATCCGGCCGCACCTGCGCAAGGTGGCAGGGGTCGCGGATGTGAACTCACTGGGCGGTGAGGTGCGTACCTACGAGGTGGTCATCAAACCGAAGGCACTGGTCAAACACGGTATCAGTATCGACGAGGTCGAACATGCATTGGTTAAGAGTAACCGTAATGCCGGCGGTGACCGCATCAACCAGAACGATGAAGTCTTACTGGTGCGTACCGTTGGCAAGTTGCAGGATATGGATGACATCAAAAATATCACCGTGCGTACACGCTATGGTGACCCGGTGCATGTCAGTGATGTGGCAGAGGTCCGCGTCGGCAGCATGACTCGCTATGGCGCGGTAACCGCTGACGGTGAGGGAGAAGTAGTCACCGGCCTGGTGCTGTTGCGTAAAGGCGCAAACAGTCTGCAGGCGGTGGCAGGCACCAAAAAAGCACTCGAGTCGTTGCAGGATATCCTGCCACAAGGCGTCAGCATCGAATCTTTCTATGACCGGACGGACCTGATAACCAAGGCGGTGTGGACAGTGGAGAAAGCCCTGGGTGAGGCAGTGATACTCGTCCTGCTGGTGCTGATCATCATGCTGGGCGATATCCGCAGTGCATTGACAGTAGCTTT
>Ga0316190_10000625_pt1 | contig 24680 bp, 23 predicted proteins | sample Eddworburrow2_MG_FD_204929 | JGI IMG/M metagenome (GOLD analysis project Ga0316190, IMG submission 204929) | Coastal sediment microbial communities from Maine, United States - Eddy worm burrow 2 | ecosystem: Environmental > Aquatic > Marine > Coastal > Sediment | place: USA: Maine | collected... | reverse complement strand
GCCCGGATAACAAGAGACCATCCATGAAAACCTACAAAACCGATGCGGAAATCGCCCGTTCAGCCAACAAGCTCCCGATCGCCGAGGTCGCGGCGAAACTCGGCATTCCCGAGCGCGACATCATTCCTTACGGCCACGACAAGGCAAAAATAGGGTACGACTTTCTGCAGACGCTGCAGGACAAGCCGGACGGCAAGCTCATCCTGGTCACGGCGATCTCTCCCACGCCGGCCGGCGAAGGCAAGACCACGACCACCGTCGGCCTCGGCGACGGCCTGAACAGGATCGGCAAGAAGGCCATGATCTGCCTGCGCGAGCCCAGCCTGGGCCCATGCTTCGGGATGAAGGGCGGCGCCGCCGGTGGGGGCATGGCCCAGGTGGTGCCGATGACCGACATCAACCTGCACTTCACCGGTGATTTCCACGCCATCGGTGCGGCGCACAACCTGCTGTCCGCGGTCGTCGACAACCACATCCACTGGGACAACCAGCTCGATATCGACTCGCGCCGCGTTACCTGGCGGCGGGTCATCGACATGAACGACCGGGCCCTGCGGCAGATCACCAGCGGCCTGGGCGGGCCGGGCAACGGAATTCCCCGGGAGGCGGGTTTCGACATCACGGTTGCCTCCGAGATCATGGCGATATTCTGCCTGGCCAGGAACCTGGATGACCTGCGCAAGCGCATCGGCGAGATCGTGATCGGCCAGACGCGCGACCTGCAGCCGGTCACGGTGGAGCAGCTCAACGTGGCCGGCGCGATGACCGCGCTGCTGCTCGACGCCTTCCAGCCCAACCTGGTGCAGACGATCGAGAACAACCCCGCGCTGATGCACGGCGGACCGTTCGCGAACATCGCCCATGGCTGTAACTCCGTCATTGCGACCAGGACCGCGCTGAAGCTGGCCGACTACGTGGTCACCGAGGCAGGTTTCGGCGCCGACCTGGGCGCGGAGAAGTTCTTCGACATCAAGTGCCGCAAGGCCGGCCTGACGCCCGATGCGGTGGTGCTGGTGGCCACGGTCAAGGCCCTGAAGATGCACGGTGGGGTCGCCCGGGCGGACCTCGCAGCCGAGAACGTCGAGGCCGTGCGCAAGGGCTGCAAGAACCTGGGCCGCCACATCCGCAACATCGGCCACTTTGGCGTGCCGGCTGTGGTGGCCATCAACCACTTTGTCGCAGACACCGCGGCGGAACATGAAGCCATCCGTTCGTTCTGCACCGAACTCGGCGTGGATTGCACGGTCGCCTCGCACTGGGAGCACGGCGGCGCGGGGGCCACGACGCTGGCCGAGCACGTGGTCGACCTGATCCATCACCGCAAGTCCCAGTTCCGGCCCCTCTACGACGACGACATGAGCCTGTGGGACAAGGCGCGCCACATTGCGCGGACCATCTACGGCGCCGAGGACATCATCGCGGACAAGAAGGTACGTGCACAGTTCCAGCGCATGGAAGACCTGGGTTACGGGCATTTCCCCGTGTGCATGGCCAAGACCCAGTACAGTTTCTCGACCGACCCGATGCTGCTGGGCGCCCCGACGGGCCACGACGTACCGATCAGGGAGATTCGCCTGGCAGCCGGCGCGGAGTTCGTGGTGGTCATCTGCGGAGAAATCATGACCATGCCCGGTTTGCCGCGTAAGCCGTCTTCCGAAAACATCAGCGTCGATGCCGACCGGGAGATCCGGGGCCTGTTCTAGGCGCGGGTCGAGCGACGCGGGGCCGCCAGGCCTGGGAAAAGGACTCTGAGCCTTTCCCTGCCCTGCCCCCTTATCGGATGGAAATGGATGGATAAATGGATGGATAAACGGATGCCGTCGTGTCATCCTCCAATTGGATGGAATTGGAGGTTTGAATGGAGGGCGGCATCCGCACGGACAGCCTGAAGATCACACCGCAGGTCCTGCGGCTGATCGCCGAGATCGACGAATTCAAAGGCGCCTGGGCGGCCGTCGGGCGGCTGTCGCCCGAGCGCCTGCGTAACTTGCGCCGCGTGGCGACCATCGAGGGTGTCGGCTCGTCCACCCGCATCGAGGGAGCCCGCCTCAGCGATGCGGAGGTCGAGCGCCTGCTCGGCGGCCCCGAAATGACTGCGCCCGTTTCCCGCGACGAAGAGGAAGTCGCCGGCTACGCGCGGGCGCTGGAAACGGTCTTTTCGAATTGGCAGGACATGACGCTGACCGAGAACCACATCCGGCAGCTGCATCGTGAGCTGTTCAGGTATTCATCGAAAGACGCAGGGCACCGCGGCGAGTACAGGACGCACCCCCATCAAAACGAGGCGTTTGGTCCGGGGAGTGGAAGCCTGGGCGTGGTCTTTAAAGCCGCGGCGCCTTTCGACACGCCCCGCCTGATGCGGGAGTTGATTGAATGGACGCGGACCGGCATGGCGAGTGGCGAGCTGCACGCGCTGATCTGCATCACCGTGTTTATCGCTGTGATGCTGGAGATCCATCCGTTTCAGGACGGCAACGGACGCCTGTCCCGTATCCTGGCCAACCTGTTGTTGCTGCGCGCCGGCTATGCCTACGTTCCCTGCAGTTCGCTGGAGTTCATCATCGAACAGAACAAAGAGACGTATTACCTGGCGCTGCGGCAGACGCAGGACACGCTGCACACGGAATCGCCGGACTGGCAGCCCTGGCTGCTGTTCTTCCTCAGATCCCTGCACCAGCAGAAGGCGCGGCTCGAGCGCGAGATCGCGCGCGAACGGCTGCTGCTGGGTGACTTGCCCGAGCTGTCCGTGCAAATCCTGGAGCAGTGCCGCGAAAACGGGCGGGTGACGGTCGCCATGGCGGCCAAGGCCAGTGGCGCCAGCCGCAATACGATCAAGGATCACTTCAGGGCCCTGGTCCGCGCACGCCACCTGGTGCGGCACGGCGCGGGGCGCGGCACGTGGTACGGGCTGAGTTGAAAAGCCGGCAGAAGCCGGAACCAGAGTTCCTTGCCAGAGCCGCTGCGCGAATATTGTCAGCGCGAGTACGGGTCGCGCGACCAGAAGACCGCACCCGCTCGCGCGCGACCCGAGCGTTGTATGCCGGCCTGCGAAACACCGCCTCCTCAGGGTTTTGGGCTCTATAATGGCTGCTGATCAAAAGACGTTACTCATTCCCTGGAGGCTTGATACATGACCATGCACGTAATCGGGGCCGGCGTTGGCCGCACGGGTACCTACTCGCTCAAACTCGCACTCAATCAGCTCGGGGTGGGTCCCTGCCACCACATGGACGAGGTGCTCCATCACATGCCCGTGCAGGTGCCGCTGTGGTCGGCCGCCGCAGCCGGAGAGCCGGTCTGGGCGCAGATTTATGCGGGTTACCGCAGTGCCGTGGACTGGCCCACCGCGTGTTTTTTTCGTGAATTGGCCCAGGCATTCCCATCAGCCAAATTCGTGCTGACGCAGCGCGATCCGGAGCGCTGGGCGGACAGCTTCGGCGCCACGATCTACACCTTGCTCGCGGGCAGAGACCAGGCCCCACCGGAAATGCATGCCTGGCTGGATATGGCCGGTGCGGTGATCGCCAGGACCGGATTTCCTGCCGGGCTTGACCAGGCGGGGCTGAAGGAAGCCTTTATCGCGCACAACGAAGCGGTCAAGGCGACCATTCCCGCCAGCCGGTTGCTCGTGTTCGAGGTCAAGCAGGGCTGGGAACCGCTGTGCGAATTTCTGGACGTGCCGGTTCCGGCCGAGCCGTTCCCCCGCACGAATCACCGGGAGGAATTCTGGGATCGCGTGCACGGTAAAATCTGATATTTGAACGAGCGGTACTCGACAGGTATTGTTTAATGCAGGCCAAGCAATTGATCATTTCGCCGAAGAATCCCTCAGAACGGAAATTGCATCGATGACCATCGTAGGCGTCTCCGGCGCGAACGGCACCATGGGCCGCCTGACCATCGGCGCCGTGGAACAGGCGGACGACCTCCGCATCGGTGGCTTATACGCCCCGGGGCGGGACGGCCAGGACATCCTCGGCTATACCGCCAGCGCCGATCCGGCGGCCCTGTCCGGCTGCGACGTGGTTCTCGAAGTGACCCACCCGGCTGCTGCGCAGGAAAACGTACCGCGGTGGCGCGACAGCGGCGCCGATGTGCTGATCGGGACTTCCGGCTACACCAGCGAGCGCATCGAGGCGCTGCGCGAACAGTGGGCCGGCCTGGACTCGCGCTGCCTGGTGGTGCCCAATTTCGCGATCGGCGCGGTGCTGCTGATGCGCTTCGCCGAGCTGGCCACGCCGCATTTCGAATCGGCGGAGATCATCGAAATGCACCGCCACGACAAACCCGACGCGCCATCCGGCACGGCACTGAACACCGCGGCGCGCATGGCGGCGGTGCGGCAGCGCGAGGCACATGCCCGTGGCCGGGAGCTGGTCCAGGGCGCCCTGGGGGCGGACGTGGAAGGCATCCCGATTCATTCCCTGCGCGCTCACGGCGCCCTGGCGCACCAGGAAGTAGTTTTCGGCACGGTGGGCCAACTGCTGACACTGCGCCATGACACCACCGACTACGCTTGCTTCGTGCCGGGCATCCTGCTGGCCCTGCGCTCGATGAAATCACTGCCCGCGGGGGTCACGGTCGGGCTGGAGAACTTGCTCGGTATATAGGCCTCGGCGGGTCTGCTAGACTGCCGTACCCGCTGACGCCACCACAGGAAACCGCCGTGACCCTGACTCCCCCATCCGTGAGCCAACTGCTTCGATACGTCTGCCTCGCCGTGTTCCTGGCCGGTCCGGCGTGCGCCGCTGCGCAGACGCCCATCATCCAGCCCGGCGCGCCGGGCGAACCGTCGCGCGAGCTGAGCGCCGAGGAAGCCATCCGGGTGGCTAACCTGGGTTACTCGCCGGACGATGTGAAGTTCATGAGCGACATGATTCCGCATCATCACCAGGCCTTGCAGATGGCGGAGTTGGTGGCCGACCGCACCAACAATCCCGAGCTGATCGACATCGCCGGGCGCATCAACGGCTCCCAGGGCGACGAGATCGCGTTCATGCAGCAATGGCTGCGTGAGCGTGGTGAGCGTGTGCCCGACCCCACGGCTCACGAGGCGATGCACACTTCGCACACGATGGCCGGCATGGCCTCGCCCGAGCAGATGGCGGAACTCGCCGCGGCAAACGCCACGGAATTTGACCGGCTGTTCCTGCAGTTGATGATCGCCCATCACGAGGGCGCGGTAAAAATGGTGGAGGAATTGCTGGAGGCGCCCGGTTCGGCTTTCGACCCAGTGTTGTTCGAATTTACCAGCGATGTGACCAATGACCAGAACGCCGAGATCGAGCGCATGAACGCGCTGCTGGTGCGCCTGTCCAGCGACCCGCGCGCCACCCTGGCGGCCGGCTTGACGGACGCCGGCCAGGCGCTGCTGAACCTCGAATTGCTCGTCTCGCTGCCAAAACCGCCCGGTTTTGTCGATCCCGAGAATCCGGCCGAGTTACCGCCGAAGCGACCCCAGACAGACACCGACACGCCCGCTGGGGAAGAGCAGGTGGCAGCTGAGGCAGAGGCAAAGAAAGTCGCGGAAGAAGACGAGCGCTCTCCGCTGCTCAGCTTCGCCAATACCGACATGGCCTTCGCCGGCGATGTACTGGTGGCGGGCAACTACCACGGCTTCAATATCTACCGCCTGGCGGACGACGGCATACCGCAACTGCTGAGCTCGGTCGTTTGTCCGGGTGGACAGGGTGACGTGTCCATCGTCGGCGACCTGCTGATCATGTCGGTGGAACAGATCCGCGGCCGGCTAGATTGCGGTCTCGGTGGGATTACCGAGGACATCAGCGCCGAGCGGATGCGCGGCATTCGCATCTTCGATATCAGCGACCTCGCCCGCCCGCAACAGGTAGGCGCAGTGCAGACCTGCCGCGGTTCGCACACGCATTCGGTGGTTTCCGGCCCCGGCGAGGACGGCAGGATCATCGTCTACGTGTCCGGCACCAGCACGGTTCGCAAAGAGGAGGAGCTGGCAGGATGCATCGATGAGTCTCCCGGCGATCAGCGCACCGCCCTGTTCCGTATCGACGTCATCGAGATTCCGGTCGAGCGACCGTGGGAGGCACGCATTGTCGACAGCCCGGCGGTGTTCGCCGACCCCGAGAAGGGCGTGGTAGCCGGCCTGTGGCGTGGCGGCGATCACGGTGACGACACCCAGGAAACCGAGCGCACGGACTCCTGTCACGACATCACCGTCTTCCCCACCCTCAAGATGGCCGGCGGGGCCTGCGCCGGCAACGGCATCCTGTTCGATATTTCCGACCCGTTGCAGCCCCGGCGCATGGACGAGGTGGTCGATGCGGGTTTTGCCTACTGGCACTCGGCGACCTTCAATAACGACGGCAGCAAGGTCATTTTTACCGACGAGTGGGGCGGCGGCAGCCGGCCGCGCTGCCGCGCCTTCGATCCGCTGACCTGGGGCGCCAACGCGATCTATGACATCGTCGACGGCAAGCTGCAGCATCGCGGCTATTTCAAGATGCCCGCGCCGCAGTTGGAGCAGGAGAACTGCGTGGCGCACAACGGCTCCGTGGTGCCGGTTCCGGGCCGCGACCTGTTCGTCCAGGCCTGGTACCAGGGCGGCATCTCGATCATGGATTTCACCGATTCGGCCCACCCGGTGGAGATCGCATACTTCGACCGCGGGCCGATCGACGCCGAGGAGTTAAGTACGGGCGGGTTCTGGTCAGCTTACTGGTACCGCGGACGTATTTACGGCACCGAGATCGTTCGCGGCCTGGACGTGTTGGCGTTGACGCCCAGCGAGTACCTGTCCGCGAACGAGATCGCCGCGGCCTCGCTGGCCGACCAGGGCGGTGTGTTCAATCCGCAGCAGCAGTTCCCGGTCAGTTGGCCGGCCGAGCCCGTCGTGGCCCAGGCTTACCTGGACCAGATGAGGCGTGCGGGTGCGCTGCCGGAATCACTGGACCGCAGGCTCAACCGGGCGCTGGAGCAGTCTGAACGGCTGTTGCAGGCTGGCGGCAAAGACAGCGAACTCGCGGCGAGCCTGCAGGCGCTGGCTGCTGAACTGGGCGGCCTGCAAATCGCTGGCGGGATGGATGACGCCGCCATGCAAAAGCGCCGGGTCGCGCTGGGCGATACGCTCGGCGGGATTGCGGCGCGATTGTAGCTGTTACTGAGGATGAAGTGAGGACGAAGTCATGCGAACATTTGCAAGCCTGTTCGGTGTGGTGAGCCTGCTGCTGCAGGGCTTGCCCGGCACCGCGATTGCCAGCGACTGGCCAACGGCCGGCTGGCCGGAGTCTGGCCCGGCCGAACAAGGCCTGGACGTGGCGGTGCTGGATCGCCTGGATGCCGAATTCACCGCGGGTAAGCACGGTTTCGTCGACAGCATGCTGGTGATCCGTAACGGCCGGGTCGTGTACGAGAAGTTCTACGCACATGACTACGACGCGCCCTTCGCGGCCCAGCCGGATCAGCAGGGCGGGCCCTACAATTACTACGACCCGGACTGGCACCCGTATTATCGGCGGGGTCCGCTGCACACGCTGCAGTCGGTGAGCAAGAGCGTGACCGCCACGCTGATCGGCATCGCCATCGGCGAGGGCAAGATTGCCGGGTCGCAGGTCAGCGCAGCCCCCTACTTCGACGACTACCCGCTGGCCGACGCCGATCCGCGGCGGGCCGCCATGACTTTGCATGACCTGTTGACCATGACCGCGGGCATCCAGTGGGACGAGGAAAATTACCCCTACACCGATTCGCGCAACAGCTGCGCCGTCATGGAGGCCAGCGACGACTGGACCGGCTACGTGCTGAGCCTGCCGATGGCGGCCGCGCCGGGTTCGACCTACGTTTACAACTCCGGCGTGACGATGCTGCTGGATCACATCCTGTTGCGGGCCACCGGCGAGCACGCCCTGGCCTACGCGGAGCAGCGCCTGTTCGCGCCGCTGGGCATCAGCGAGTATTTCTGGAAGCAGACACCGGCCGGCGAGACCGATACCGAGGGTGGCCTGTACCTGACGGCGCGCGATCTGGCCAAGATCGGCTACCTGTACGCACGGGACGGCATCTGGGACGGCCGGCGCATCCTGCCGGAGGGCTGGGTCGCGCAGGCCACCTCGCCGCTGGAGGACTCCGGCGAAGGGCAATGGCGCTATGGCTACCAATGGTGGGTGCTGCCCTACGGCGATCGCGGCGCCTACGCCTGGGCGGCGCTCGGCTATGGCGGACAGCGGCTGCTGGTGCTGCCCGAGTACGACCTGATTGCCGTGTTCACGGGCTGGAATATCTACGACACGCCGCCGCTGGATGGTGGCTACGTGCTGGGCCGGCTGCTCGAGGCCATCCAGCCATAAAAAAACCCCGCCGTAGCGGGGTTTTCTGCTTGCTTCGATACTTGGGCTCAGGAGCCGGCTTTCTCGTGCACGATATCCCACAGGTAATCCGTGTGGGAAGTGCACAGCTTGTCCAACTCGATCGCATCGGCATTGTTGCCATCGGCATAGATGCCCGCGATGATCTCGGCGCGAGCCTTCATCAGGGTCGAATAATCGGGCCCCGTCATCGTTTCCAGGCGCCGGTACTGGCCCCCGACCACGTGGCTGTTCCAGCCCCAGGAGGACAGCTTGCCTTCCTTTGCGGCCTTTTCCAGCAGTGGCTGGGAGACCTTCTTGAACAACTCGTCGATGCGGTCTTCATCCGCCATGCTGCACACGTGGTAAACCGAGATGCCTACCTTGCCCCGTTTCGCGCTGCCGTCACCGCCGGCCACGGCCTGCCAGAGATAGTCGTCGTGGGCGCTGCAGTAGTTGTCGAAGCCGTCGTCGGCGCCGCCCATCGCTTCGTCCATCCGCTTGGAGATGGTCTCTTCGGCGCTCAGCAGGCCGTCAATGGAGCCCGCGGTGCGGTACAGGATGCGGCGCCACTTGCCGCCCATACGGTGTGACATCCAACCCCAGGCCTTGATCGTGCCGTCCGCGACCGCTGCGTCGTAGATCGGCACCATGTTCTTCTTTACCAGTTCATCAGCCTTGTCCTCGGTCCCGGTGTTGCAGTAGAAATAGGTTGCGTAGATGTAGGTTTCGTCCTTGTTCTCCGCTTCCTGGGCGACCAGGCCGGTGGGTGCGCCAATGGCCAGGGCCAGTGCGGTAATGCCAAGTAAGTTAGTTATTTTCATTCAATTGCTCTCCTCAGTCGGACGGTATTGTCCTTCTTGTGCCGCTGAGTATAGACGCCATGGTCGACTCTGCAATGTTCTGCGCAAAACTCAGGGGGCTGCTTTCGACAAAGAGCGGGGATCGAAGTGGCGCGTAGGGTGGCAGCTGTGACACCCCACTTCGAACCTCGAGTCGCCCTCCGCGGCAAGGTTGCGTTGCCTGGCCTCAACGCCTAATCTAGGGTGAGGAAGCAGATTCCCCATGGAAGGGTTCACACATCAGTCCAAATTGGGGGGCGCCATGAAATTCCTTACTTTCTCTGTTGTTTTTGCAGCGCTGGCTTTCGTCCATTCATTTGCATCCGCTGGAAATGGGCCAAAGGGCGGGCCGTCATTTACTGACTACGACTGGACCGAGATCGTCGAAACGGACTTCTCGGCTCCCGATCGCTGGGAGCCGCGCGCAGGCCTGCAGGCCGTGGAACTGCACAACCACCTGTTCGTGATTGGCGGGCGAACGCCATTGCCGCCATCCCCACCTGACTTCAATCCGTTTGCCAGCCTGATTCATGGTGATGTGTGGGTCAGCCCGGACCTGGGGAACACCTGGGTTGAACTACTGGAAGACGCCGAAAGCGCGGGCCTGTGGAAAAACCGGGCCTATTTCGAAGCGGTCACCCAAGGCAGCCACATGTACATCATGGGCGGGCAGAACTTTACGACAGCGATACCCGGGGGGCCGCCGGATTTCGAGCCCATCATTGTTCCATCAGAGTTTTTCAAGGACGTCTGGCGCAGCGCCGACGGCGTGAATTGGGAATTGATGACCGATGACGCCGAGTGGGCCACGGTTCCCGAAAAATGCCTTGGGGCGCCGGGCGTAAGCCAGGGCCGCGCCGGCCTCAGCGCTGTCAGTTTCAAAGGCAAGCTGTGGGTGCTGGGTGGATCGCAGGGCGATGACAATTCCATCGGCGGAGGCGACGATTGTCGTGAGCTGTTCAACGACGTCTGGTATTCGAAGGATGGGTCCGAATGGCAGCTGGCCACCGATGATGCGCCCTGGGAAGCACGGGCCGGTGGCGTGGCGCTGGTCAAGGGCGGCTGGCTTTACTACATGGGTGGCGAAAAGGGCTTCATTGGCGCAACCGACTATTTCAATGACGTCTGGCGCAGTAAGGACGGCGCGAACTGGGAGAAGGTCACGGGCGGTGCCGGCTGGTCGCCCCGGCCGGGGCACAAGTGTTCAGTTCTGGCGAATCACTTCGTCTGTATGGGCGGATTTGGCTCGCCCACCAATCCTTCGGATATCTGGGTCAGCAAGGACGGCGCCGACTGGACGCAAGTCAGCTCCACGCCGTGGAATAACGACCCGTCGTCGAGCATCTTTATCTGCAACGCGCCGCCAGGCCTTATCTGCGACAACATCCGCTACGATTTCGACATGTTGACCGTGACCGGTGGCAAGGGCGGGATGAAGCCGTCGATCTTCACGTTTGGCGGTGACCGCGAGGTGTTTTTTCCGATTCCCGAGGGGTTTACCCCAAATTACTTGAGGGTCGAAAATGACGTCTGGCGGTACAGCCCACGAGACTAGCGAAACACATGGGGTCAGAGTAATGCGCTGAGTGGGTCACTCCGCCGGATTACTCTGACCCCTTCCCCTGCCCATAGGTATGTTCGAGGTAGTGGATGATGTCCCCCGACTCGGGCATCCAACGCACCGAACCGTCGGGTGATTGGATCCACAGCACGGGCACGCTGGCGCGGCCGCGCGCTTCGAACAGCTCATTACGCCACGCCGGCTGTGCGTACACGTCGCGTATTTCAACCTCGAGGCCGAGGCGGTCGATGGCCCGGGTTACACGCCAGCAGAACGGGCAGCTGGCCATGGTATACAGGGCCAGTTTGTCCGCGGTGGCGGTGTCGCTGGGGGCAAAGTGCTCAATGAACTCGGCCGCAAAAAAATCGGCCCGGTCGGTATCGGCTGCGCGCGCTGCGTGCTCGAAGTCGGCGTTCATCAGGGAGTAGATCAGCTGGCTCTTGTGGAATTCCGTGTCCAGCGCCTGCTGCAGAGGCTTCTGCAGGTAATCGGCGTACCACAGGGGCCATTCGGGGTCTTCGCCATCGGCGGCGGAGAAGGCGGCGAGGTGAGCCCGTTCACAGTCCCTGAACAAGCGGCTGAGTCGAGTGTGGAGTTGTGGGTCGGTCATCGGGGTGCTCCGGCACCGTGAAATTTAGCGATTGGGGTCAGAGTAACAAGATGAAGCGCCATCGAGTTAGCTCCAAAGCGGTTTACGCTGACCTCATGGTCTCCTCAAACGCATCAATAACTGTCACGCCAACCCCAGCAAAACGATCCATGGTCACGAGCGCTTCCGGCGCTTCATCCAGGCCAATGGTTCGCCCGATCAGCCGCTCCGGCTGCAATACACCCGCGGCCATCATCTCCAGCATTCGCGGATAGCGGTGGGCCTGCATGCCGTGACTGCCCAGGATTTCCAGCTCATTGGCGACCACCAGCCCGGTTGGTATCGGGGCGTCGCGCTCCTCCGGCGCCAGCAGTCCCACCTGCACATGCCGGCCGCGCTTGCGCAGGCCCGCAATGGAGTTGAAGCAGGTGACCGGGTTGCCCAGTGCATCGATGGAAAGGTGCGCGCCGCCGCTGCTTAGCTCCCGGATTTCCGCAGCCACATCGTGCGAACTGTTCGCGTTGATGCAGACCGCGGCGCCGATGTCGTGGGCCAACGCCAGCCTGGAGTTATCGATGTCGACGGCGATCACCCGCGCCCCCAGCGCCCGGCCGATCATGATGGCGGACAGCCCCACGCCGCCGCAGCCGTGCACGGCAAGCCACTGGTCGCGGGCGATCCGGCCCTGGTCGACGACGGCGCGGAACGAGGTCGCAAAGCGGCAGCCGAGGCTGGCGGCGGTGATGAAATCGACGGACTCCGGCAGGCGCACCAGGTTGATATCGGCATACTGGACAGCGACATATTCGGCGAATGAGCCCCAGTGCGTGAAACCGGGCTGAAACTGGTGGTCGCAAACCTGGTGGTTGCCCGATGCGCACTGCGGGCAGCTGCCGCAACCGCAAACGAAGGGCAGGGTCACGCGGTCGCCGGTTCGCCACTGCTCGACCCCGGCGCCGACGGATTCGATCACGCCGGCCAGTTCGTGCCCGGGCACGTGCGGAAGGCTGATGTCCGCATCGTGCCCCATCCAGCCATGCCAATCGCTGCGGCACAGGCCGGTCGCCTTGACCCGGATGACGACGCCATCGGGCGAGGGGGTTGGGTCGGGTACGGTTTCAATCGAGACCGGTCCCCGGAAGGCTTTGTAGTAAATGGCTCGCACGGCGCGATCATCCCAAAACGCCAATATGCCATGTTTGGGAGACTGAGTCCCATCGGGCATCGAACCTGGGGTGTACCGAGAAAAAAGGGCCGAATCCCATTTACCCTACACGGCGAAATGGGATTCGGACCCTTTTGGGCGCAAAGCGGAGCGGCTCAACCGCCCCGCGGGTTGTAATGGCGCCTGCAGCGAAGTGTCAGGCCGCGTGGATCTTGTACCAGGTGGAATTGGCGACTTCGAAATCGTGCGCGATCGGCTTGGTCTCGAAAGCTTCGGCCATCTTCTCGTGCACTTTCGGATAGACTTCGCGCTCATACTTCTCGAGATCGGTCTTATTGTCCCAGAAGCTGATCGCGTAACCTTCCTTCATATCCTTGGCGAAAAATGACAGCTCATCCCGAAAACCTTTCTGCTTCTTGAGCAGTGGAATGACGTCAGTTTCCAGCGTGTGTTTTACATAATCGAACTTTTCGGGCTTGAATTGCCCTTTTACCATCCGTGCATACATGCTTGCCTCCTGAATGTTCAAACAAGGCGGTGATTTGCCAACTGGCCTGCCGGACTGAGCACCCCTTGAGTTACCAGCTCTGCGATCGGGGCTGTTCTGCCCTCTGAAATTACCAGTCTCGATGGATGCATTGAATCCGCCGCCCGCCCCCAGTGGATGGGCCAATTGACCCACATGGCATCCGCCCCGCGTGGCTGGATGCTGGTGGCTTGCAGCAGAGGGGAGGGCAGTCTGTATCAACCGGGAGGGGGCAGTTGATTGATCCCGCACAGCACAGCTTGCCACTCAGTCGATGCCGAGTTTCCGGCTGACGGCGACGGCCTCGAGGCGGCTATGGGCATGCAGCTTGCGCAAAATGTGCTCGATGTGATTGCGCACGGTCGGCACGCTGATGCTGAGCAGCGTGGCGATCTCACGGGTCGTGTGTCCATCGGAAAGATGGTTCAGGACCTCGTGTTCCCGCGGAGTGAGTATGTCGTGGCCGGAACCACGCCTGGACTCAGCTGACTCTTCCGGCGCCGTTGCCTCACGGGTTACCGTGGTCTCTTCGCGGCACATGTGGATCAGGGTTGCATCGTGGGTATCGAACAGCACCAGGGTCGTGACGGTAAACGCCCGCAATTGTGCATCGGCGGTCCGGAACGACATCCGGCAGCGGTTCACGGCTTTGTGCTGCGAGGCCATTTCGCGCAGCGGGCAGCGTTCACTGCAATACTGATTGCCGAACGCGTCCTGTCCCTGTAGCAGATCCCAACACTTACTGCCGACCGCCTGGGAGCGGGGGTAACCGAACACGCGGGTGGCGGCGGCGTTCCAGGCCACGATGGTTCCATCGTGGCCCACCGCGTAGGCCGGCTCGCCGGTTGCGAAAATCATGCTGTGGGTGCTGGAGGCCATTGAAGCCTGCGCGCGCGCCCGGATTGGCGCTGTCATCAGTCCGATCTGGAATGGGATTGCCCGGTCCGGTGGCGCAGGACAACGGGTATATTCCGCCATACTCCATTATTCACAACTGCCGGATTCGCGCGATGACTCAGGTCAGAGGTCTGACATCATCCGACGGTACTGACGTAGGGCAAATGCAACCATACCCAGGCCGGCCAATATGAGCAGGCTCGAGGCGATCCAGGCGATCGGACCGGCTACGATTGCCCCATTCTTCGCCACGAAATGGCCCTGCTTGAGCAAGTCGTGTATGCCAACGGCCCCGGTCAGCAACGGCGCCAGGCCGGCCAACGCAAGTGCGGCGGCGCCGATAGTGATACGTCTTTTCGTGAACGGTTTGGCCGGGTCGGCCTTCACAATCTCAGAAACCGTCGAAGAACCGTGCGGCCTGCGCGGCCGGGCGGGCCATCAGGCGGCGCAGGTAGCCTTCCAGCTTGCCTTGAAGCGGCAGCAATTCCGCCTGCACGCCGATCCGCAGCACGTAGGCGGCGCAGATGTCGGCGAGGGAGAAATCATCGCAGATATAGCCTTCCTCGGGCACGCTCTCGGCAAACACGGACAGGCGCGGGCTGAGTGGCCCGGCCCACATGTCTGCCCAGGCAGCGTCCACGATGCCGCGGCGCGACAGGTAATAGAGCACGACCGGTGTTTCCAGCGTGCTGACCGAGAGATTGACCGACTGCCAGAACAAATCCCGGCTTTCCTGATCTTGCGGCACCAGGCCCGCTTCGGGATGGCGCTCGGCGAGCGCCAGGCAGATGGCCGTGGATTCGATCAGGGTCTGGCCGCCCAACTCAGCAGTCGGAATCTGCCCGTAGGGATTCAGCGCCCGGTAGTCAGCCGCTTTGTGTTCACCCAGCTTGACCCGTATTTCCTCGATCTCGTAGCCGAGTTCATTGGCGGTCCAGCGTACCTTGCCGCTGCGGTCGACATCGGCAAAGGACCAGATCTTGATGTGTGGGTTCATGTCATCTCCCGGGCTCAGCCCATCCAGAAGCCCTTGCGGTGGGACACGCCCAGGACTTTGCGGCAGTGGTCGCAGAAATATACGAAACGCACGCCCAGCGGCGATTTGATTTTGCGTGCATTCAGCGTCCTGATCTCCTGTTCGCAATGCGGGCACAGCGGGGTCTTGCCGGAAGCCTCTCGAATCTCAATGGTCTCGTTCATGGCAGTCGGCCTCGGTGATCGATACCCGGATACGTTACCTCAGCGGGGCAGTGCACCCAAATATTCGAGTGATGTTACTTCCCGCGCCGCACAGGCTGGCCGGGGTAGCTGTCCCGCTGTGGCTCGGCATCGCGCACCACGAACACACCGTTGACCAATACATGCGCAATGCCCTCCGAGGGCAAAGCCGGCTCGGCGAAGGTGGCGCGGTCGGCGATGCGCTGCGGATCGAACACGACCAGGTCGGCATCGGCGCCGATCTCGATTCGTCCCTTGCGCCGCATCTGTGGCACAGCCTTCTCCAGGCGCTTGGCGGGCAGGTAGCTCATCTTGCCGAGCGCTTCCATCAGGCCCAACGAGCCCTTCTCGCGCACGTAGTAGCCCAGCACGCGGCTGAAAGTACCGGCGCCTCGCGGGTGGGCGCGGCCGTCCTGGTAGAACATGCCGTCGCTGGCGATCATCACGCCGGGGTGCGCGATCGCCGCGGTGACGTTGTCCTCTTTCATGCCGTGGCCGACGATGATGGTTTGCGGCGCCTCGGCGCGCAGGCGCTCGAAGCGCGCCTGGTCGAGACGTTCGCCGGATTCAGGCAGCTCGATGTCGCCGTAATTCAGTCCCAGTCGCCGCGTGAAGTCGCCATCGAAGATGGCCGCGCCGATGAAGGTGGACCAGGCCGTGTAGGGGTAGACCTCGGTGGTTACATCGACGCCGTTCTGTTGTGCCGAGTCGATCATCTCCAGGATCAGCGGTACGCGGCTGCCGCCACTGCTCCCAATGTGGACGATATGCAGCCCGGCGCCGGTTGACGCGGCGTCGGCCAGCAACTCCTGCACGGCATCGACGCTGCCGCCGAGCTCGTCCTCGGCCATGAAGCGTGAGTGGACGAAGCTGGTGACACCTTGTGCGCGCGCCAGCTTGAACATGCGGTAGATCTCCTCGCGAGTGGCGCCGGCCGTGTAATTGATGCCGAAGCCCATGCCAAGCGCGCCCTCATTCAGGCCCCGCTGCAGGCGCTCTTGCATCGCCGATATCTGCTCTGCGGTGGCCGGATCCTGCGCCCAACTCTTTTGTGCGGCGATGGCGTCGAAATGAGGGTTGTTCAGCAGCCCCATGGCAAGATCCTGCTCGGTCAGCCCGAGGGATGCGAGGTCCACCATGGTCGCGATGCGCACCGGGATGTGGCCGACCGTGGCCCCGTAGTTGATCGGTGCCGCGCCGGCCCGCTGCGCGTACCAGGTGTCGACCGGGTAAACGCCCACTTCCATCTCCAGCTGGGTTGTCACGCCGTCCTGCGCCTGCAGCCAGGATTCGAACTCGCGCTGCCCGTGGGCATGCAGGTCGATGAAACCGGGCGCCACCACCAGGCCGACGGCATCTACTTCCTCTTCGCCGCTGAGGGGTTCGCGCGACAGCGCCGAGATGCGGCCGTTCCGGATGCCGATGTCCCGCACCGAGTCCAGCCCGTTGGCCGGGTTCATGACGCGGCCGTTGTGGATGACGAGGTCGTAGTCGGCCGCGTGGGCAACCGTGCTGCCAAAGGCAAGGACACAAAGCAAGCCAGCCAGAATGCGATTCAGTTTCATGACAATCTCGTGATGGTGGGAGCGGCGCCAGTGTAACCCGGATATTTGGGGGCAGGATATTTGGGGGCAGGGGATATATTTGGGGGCAGAGTATATTTGTATATTTGGGGTCAGAGTAAAAATACCCGAGAGAATTTCGGGTATTTTTACTCTGACCCCAAATATCACGGGTATTTTTACTCTGACCCCAAATATACTGACCCCAAATATAATTCCCCGAACCAGTCCAGGATCCTCTTATTGACGGTTTCGGCATGGGTCTCCATGAACCAGTGCCCCGCGCCGGGGATACCCTCGGCGTGTCCGCCGCTGTCGGCCACGATCTGCAGCCACCTGGCCGAGTGGAACATCATTGGTTTGCGCTCGCCGAACAGGAACAGCACGGGGCACTGTGGTCGGTACCTGCCCAGCAGATGGGTGCGTTTCCACGGCAGCAGCAGGTTCCGCCACAGGTAGAAATACGGATAACCGTAGCGCGAGCGGAGCGCGGCGCGTTGGCGCGACGGCACGCCGATCACCTTGCCCACGCCCTGCGCCAGCAGCCCGCCCAGCGGCGGGATGACGCCGCCGACCAGCCAAGCGGCGATCAGCGCCCACTGGTAGGCCGTGATCATCAGGGCTTGCTTGAGGTCCGGCGACAGGTGGCCACCAATATCCAGGGCGGCCATCTTGACGAACAGCTCGGGATGCTGCTGCTCCAGCAGGTAGCCGAGGTAGGCGCCCCAGTCGTGCGTGACCAGGCCGACCTGGCCCTCCGGATGCACCTGCCGGATGGTGGCGACGATCCGCCTCGTCAGCTCGGGAAAATCGAAGCCGCCCGCCCGCACGCTCTGCTCCCCGAAGTTCGGCAGGGTCAGCAGCACGCAGCGGAAATCCGCGCCCAACGCAGCGACCTGCTTGCGCCACAGGCTTGCGTTGTCCGGCCAGCCGTGGATGAACACCAGGGTCGGGCCATCGGGTTTGCCCTCGATGCGGTATTCACAAACCGCGTAATGGGCGTCAGTCATCGGCTTTACCTCTGCACGGGCGACCAGGCCACGCCGTCGGGGCTCGATTGAACCTGCACCCGGGCCAGGGTTTCCCCGCTGTCGAGGTTCACCACCAGCATCGAGTTGTCGTTGCGCACCGTGACGAAAGCGTGGACGTTGTCGGGGTGCGGGAATACGCCGGCGGTGGACGGCTCATCAACCTGGGTCATTCCGAGTGGAATGTGCCGAATAACGCGCTGCCCGGCGACGTCGCCCATCATCAGGGTGCCGCTGGTGGCGTGTGGCACGAGCGCGTACCGGCCGTTTGGCGTGAACTCCACGCGGTAGGGGAAGCCCGGGGACGGGAGGGTCTTGACCACTTCGAGGCTGCCGGTGTCGATGATCGAAACCGTATCCTCGGCCCGGTTGCCGGCCCAGACCCAGCGGCCGTCGGGTGATACACCGACGCCTTCGCACTCCTGGCCGGTGTCGATGTCCTTGATCTTGGATCCGCTCTGGAAATCGAAGACGCTGACGCTGCCGGCACCGGACATGTTCGAGGAATAGAGCCGCTGCCGGTCGGGCGACAGCGCCAGCATGTGCGAGCCGTCCAGGCCGGTCTTGAAGACGCGCTCGACGGCGCCGCTCTCCACGTTGACCAGCAGCAGCGCCTGGCTGTCCTCGACGGTACACACCACCTCGCTGTCGTTCACCCACTGCACGTCGTGCGGCGCCCTGAACTCACCGAGGTCGATGGTCTTGAGGGTGTCGCCACCGGGCAGCGAGATCAGGCTCAGGGTCTTCTGCACGGCGCCGCCACGCTTGCGGTAATTGGTGACGATGGCGCGCTCGCCATCCGGCGACACGGCCACCTCGTGCGGCCCGCCGACTACCGGGACGTGTTTGTAGGCCTCCATGTTGGCCAGGTCGATCAGCGTGACGGTATCGGAGGCCTGGTTGACGACAATAACCGTGCCGCTTAACGAGACGGCCCCGTCGCTCGTGGCGCCGGCGGCCGCATTCAGCGGGCCAAAGACAGCGCCCGCCAGCAGGGCCACCCGAGCGGCCCGGCGCCAAAACGAGCCCGGACGGTAATGCGTAAAGTGGGTTGAATTCATTTGGGTCCTCTCATCTCGAATAGTCCTGGTGCCCGAACATCCGCCGGTAGGCTACCGGCGTCAGGCCGGCCAGTCGCTTGAACAGGCGGCGGAAGAACGAAGTATCGGCATAACCGACCGCGGCGCTGATCTCCTCTACCGGCAAGTCACTGGTTTCCAGCAAGTGCTTGCCCTGCTCGATGCGCAGGTTCTGCAGGTAGTCTATCAGCGGCACGCCAGTGGCGGCCTTGAAGCGTCGCTTGAAGGTGCGTTCGGGAACGTTGTCGTGCTGCAGGGCCCGCGCGACCACCTGGCCCACGGCGTCATGCGCGCGGAAGTGCTCCTGCAGCCACTCCTCTGCGCGGCGCACCACGGCATCACCGTGCGGCAGTGGCCGCACCAGCGACGTGTAAGGCAGTTCGCCCTCGTCGTGCCATTTCAGCAGGTAGACCTTGGCGATCCTCAGCGCCTCGCCGGGATTGGCGTGGCGGGCAATGATGTGCAGCGCGAGGTCGTGCCAGGAGGTGGTGCCGCCAGCGGTGACGATACGGCCCTTGGGGTCTGCGTAGACGAGATTGGGGGCGGGATCGAAGCGCACATCGGGATAGTTGCGGCGGAACAGGTCCTGGTAACCCCAGTGCGAGGTAGCCGGGCAACCGTCCAGCAACCCGGTTTCGGCGAGCAGCACGGCCCCGGAGCAGGCCGAGTAGATGTGGGAGCCGGTGGCATGCCGGCGGCGGATCCACTCGACCAGTTCCGGGTAGCGGCCGGCCAGCGATTCGTCCGGACCCAGCCACAGTTCGGGCAGGATCACGATCGGCGCCGCCGGGTCGTCGCTGGCCGCGCAGTCCGGGTTCACCGGGATGCCGTTGCCGCAGGTAAAGAGGCGACCGTCCGGAGAGACGATGCGCACCCGGAAATAGCGTGTCTCGTCGGCTGAACGCAGCAGGGTCTGCCAGATGCTGCCGGTGGCTGCGAGGACGTCCAGCATGCCGTAGAGGGCCGATCCGGCGGATTCCGGGATGGCCACAATCAGCACGTCAATTGGATATTCTTCGTTCGTTTTCACGTTCATTTGTCAAATAATGGCACAAAAAGCCTGTTTATGACAAATCTGCATCTTACGGCTGGGTCTGGCAGGCGTCATTCTGTAGTCAAGCCGCGACCGACCGCGGTACGACCACACAATCGATGGAGGAAAGATCATGAAACAAGCGAAGCAAAACGAGCAAATGAACAATGGCCGGCAGATCAACGGCGTCGATCTCGACACGCTGATGGCAACCGTCGCTGCGATCCAGGCCGACCCGGAGCTGGGCGCCTCGAAGTTCCGCGCCCGCAACGCCTGGCTGGGCGGCAACCACAACCGCAGCACGGTGAGCGGATTCTACGGCGCGAAGCAGGAAATCGCGCACCAGCAGACGTTCACGATGGACGCCGACGAGCCCGCGATACTGGCCGGGCATGACCAGGGCGCCAACCCGGTCGAGCACCTGCTGCACGCACTGGCTTCCTGCCTGACCACCAGCATGGTGGCGCATGCGGCCGTGCGCGGCATCGAGATCAAGGAACTGGAGTCCGAGTTGGAAGGCGACATCGACCTGCGCGGCTTCCTCGGGCTGGCGCCCGATGTGCCCAAGGGCTATACCGAAATCCGCGCGAAGTTCCGCGTCAAGGCCAGTCCCGAAGACCTGCCGCGGATCAGGGAGCTGGCCGCGTTCTCGCCGGTGTTCAATACCATCACTCAAGGTGCCAGGGTGGTGGTGGACGTCAAGCTGAAATGAGCCTTGCGTATCTCCACGCAGAACAGCGGCCTCCCGGTGAGGCCGTTGTTTTGTGCCCGGGGCCTGCTTTTCGGCTCCACCTCTATATACTCTGCAAATATGTCTGGCGAATCCGTATTCGATGGAGGTTGCACCTGCCGGCAGGTGCGTTACCGCATGCAGCGGGCGCCGCTGTTCGTGCATTGCTGCCACTGCCGCTGGTGCCAGCGCGAGACTGGTGCGGCGTTCGCGCTGAACGGCCTGGTAGAGGCTGCTGAAGTAAGCCTGCTCCACGGTGAGGTGGAGATGGTCGATACGCCTTCCAACAGCGGCCGCGGCCAGCGCATTGCCCGCTGCCCCATCTGCAAGGTCGCGGTGTGGAGCAACTACAGTGGCGCGAAAGACGCCATTCATTTCGTACGGATCGGAACATTGGACAATCCCGACATGTTTCCGCCGGATATTCATATCTTCACGTCTTCGAAACAGCCGTGGGTGAACCTCGAGGGAGGCGCGCCGGCCGTGCCGGAGTATTACGACTGGCGGAAATCCTGGCCTGAAGAGAGCGTTGCCCGGTACCGCAAGGCGCTGGGAAAATCATGAGCCTCGATTCCCGCGGCAATTGCTCCTGCATTGCTCCAATACCGTCCATGGCCCAGGCCAGCTTCTCGACCTCTGTCAGGCCAGGAGTGGACGAATGGCGGTTTGCCCACAGGGCAAGAAGCCTTGGGGCAACGACGGCGGGTCGTGGGTTGTCTGCGGCTCCGAAGGCGGGGGCCGCGGCCCCCGCCTTCAAGGCTCAATGGGTCAGCCCTTGGGTGTGCGCTGGATAGGGCATTTGAAATCGGCTTCCATGGCCCGCGTGATGGTGATGTCACCTGCATCGTAGGCATCCATGATTTCGTGCTCGGAGGTCAGCAGGTAAGGCTCGACGTCCATCAGGAACGTGACCAGGTGCACGGCCCACTTGCCGCCGTGATAGTGCTTGTCGCCCGGGCCAACTCCCGCGACCGGCAGCTGGTTGTCGACACCATTGGTAATCGGGTAAATGGGATCCTTGCCCGTCATCGGCGCGGCGGCTGGCGGCACGATCGTGCCGACCACGTCGCCATCGTAGTACAGGGCGCCGAAGCCGGCCTGGGCGGCGACGTTGGTGGAAAACAGGACAAGTAAGAATGCAATCGTGGAAATGAATTTCATGTGAATCTCCTGAATATGCTCTGGGTTGCCTTGTGGCGCGGGAGCCATTCCCGGCCTGCCATCAGAAGCTACAGACCAGATATCCGGAAAGTGTCACGAAACTCTCACTTTTTTGACTCGGGGTGCAACGTGGGTGAATAAAGTCTGGCGGAGCGTTTGAAAACAGGCTGCACAAGGTAGAATAGCGCGGCCGCGTATTTGTCACTGAGCGCTCCGCTGCCAACTACGATCAGAACAATGGCAATCACGACGCCAACTATCAGGTCATTGAACCCACACTCGCAGGCTCCGCCATGCCCAATGCAACTGTAAGCCCCCGCGTCCGCACCTTCCTCGGCCACCCCGTCGGCCTCGGCTACCTGGCCTTTACCGAGGCGTGGGAGCGCTTTTCGTTCTACGGCATGCAGACCTTGCTGGTGCTCTACATGACCAAGTTCCTGCTGCTGCCGGGCCACGTGGAAAATGTCGCGCTGTTCGAGCCGTTCCAGGCGCTGTACGGGCTCGACGGCCAGGCGCTGGCCTCGGCGATTTTCGGCACCTACGCGGCCAGTGTTTACCTGACGCCGATCCTGGGCGGCTTTCTAGCCGATCGCGTGCTGGGCAAGCGCCGCACCGTGTTGCTGGGCGCGATCACCATGGCCATCGGCCATTTCCTGATGGCGTTCGAGCTGACCTTTCTGTTCGCGCTGCTTTGCCTGGTGCTGGGCAGCGGCATGTTCAAAGGTAATCTCTCGAGCCAGGTCGGGTCGCTTTACGCACCGGATGATCTGCGCCGCGCCGATGCCTTCCAGATTTTCTACCTCGGCATCAATGCCGGGGTCATCGCCTCGCCGCTGATCGTCGGCACCCTGGGCGAGGTTTATGGCTGGCACTACGGCTTCGGCGCGGCCGGCGTCGGCATGCTGATCGGCCTGGGCATCTACCTGGCCGGGCAGAAGCATCTGCCCAGGGAGCACTTCGCGCCCAAGGCAAAAGCCAGGATCGCGGCGCCGAAGCTCGAGCGGCACGAGTGGCCCGCGGTGATCGCCTTGCTGCTGCTGATCCCGGTGCTGGCGATTGCCATCGTGCCCAATAACCAGATCTTCAACGCCTACCTGGTGTGGGGCGACCAACAGTTCGACCTGGTCTGGCGCGGAACTCGGCTGCCCACCACCTGGCTGGTCACGCTGGACGCCGTCGTCAGCGTCAGCTTCCTGGCGCTGGTCGCGCTGTTCTATCGCTGGTACGGCAAGCACTGGCGCGAGCCCGACGAAATCAGCAAGCTGATCATCGGCTCGGTGATCTCGGTCGCCGGCGTATTGTGCCTGTACATGGCGGCGGCGACGCAGGGGCCCGGCGAGAAGATCGGTCTGGCCTGGCCGGTGGCCTTCCATGTCGTCAACAGCATCGCCTTCGCCCACATCTTCCCGATCAGCCTGGCGCTGTTTTCCAAGGTGGCGCCCAAGGCGGTCAATGCGACCATGCTCGGCATGTACTTCCTGGCGTTCTTCATCGGCAACAGCCTGGTCGGCTGGGTCGGCGGCTTCTACGAAACCATGCCGGCCGATCGATTCTGGCTGATGCACGCCGGCTTCGCGGCGTTCTCACTGGCGGTGTTCGTGCTGTTCAAGGTATTCATAGGAAAGCGCTTCGACGGCCCGCAGTAACGGGGGTCACAGCGACGGTTGCCGCGTGGGTGACCTGATGATATGAGTCAATGATTTACGGAAGCTGGTTCTGACCGGCTGGCTTTCTCTCCGTTCAAGGTGCGAAGGCATCAGAGCGGTGCACGGCCTGGCCGCCGACCACGGTCAGCAGCACGTCAATGTCGGCAATCTCCTCCGCGGGGATCTCGAACAGGTTGCGGTCCAACACGATGAAGTCGGCGAGTTTGCCTACCTCCAGCGAGCCGGTCTCGGCCTCCTGGTGCAGCGAATAGGAGGCGTTGATCGTGATTGAGCGAACCGCGGTCTCCCGGTCGAGCCCGGGATCGTCGCCGAGCCGACCGCCGTACTGCGGCCCGGCGCCGGGGGCGTTGGTGCGGGTGACGCCGACTTTCAGTCCGAACCACTCATTCAGCGGATCCACCGGCCAGTCGCTGCCATAGGCGACTCGTGCGCCCGCCTCGTGGAGGTATCCCAGGGGCTCGATGTACTTGAAACGCGCGGGGCCGAGATAGTCCCTGGCGCCTTCGATGGTATCGGAAGCGGGCTTGGCCCACTGGAACGAAGGGACCGGAATCACACCCAGTTGGCCAAAGCGCGGAAAATCCGCCGGATCGACGATCTCGACGTGCGCGATGGCCGCGCGGATGCGCTCGGGCGGAAACTTTTCGCGCATCGCTTCGAAGCCGTCCAGCGCATAGCGGGTCGCCCCGTCGCCGTCCGCGTGAATGTGCGGGTCGATGCCGGCGGCGGCCAGCTTCAACAACAGGGTCTTCAGGACGTCAGCGGCAAAGTAGGGATCCGGGCCCCGGTTGCCGCTCGAAACCCAGTTCGGGTTCTCAGCCGTACCCTGGTTCACCAGGTAAGGCTCCAGCATCACCCCGGTAAAGGCAGGCGCCGTGATGACGCCGTCCATGTAGAGCTTGGCGCTGCGCACCGTGATGGCGGGCCGGACGCCGATCGGGCCCTGGTCGTACTGCTCCCTCACTCGCAGGAGTGCGCTGACCGCCTGGTCCGGATTGCGCCCTTCCTGCGGCTCGATTTCCATCGCGAAGTGGGCGCGGGCGGTCAATTTACCGCCCTGCTGCAGCGCCGCATAGGCGGCGACCGTCTCGGGGTCGGCGGAAGCGTCGAGAAACGTCGTGACGCCCTGTGCCGCCATCGCCTCCAGCGAGGCTTGCGCTGCGGACAGCCGCTCCGCCTCCGTTATTTCCGGCAGCAGCTCGTTGAACAGTGCCTGGGCCGACTCCTCGAAGATGCCGGTCGGGTGGCCGGCCACATCGCGCGCGATAGAGCCCGCTTCGGGGTCGGGCGTAGCCGCGGTAATG